>Ga0224500_10000325_pt1 | contig 33529 bp, 48 predicted proteins | sample SF_Oct11_sed_USG_FD_168126 | JGI IMG/M metagenome (GOLD analysis project Ga0224500, IMG submission 168126) | Sediment microbial communities from San Francisco Bay, California, United States - SF_Oct11_sed_USGS_4_1 | ecosystem: Environmental > Aquatic > Marine > Sediment | place: USA: California... | reverse complement strand
CGATGACTCAAGGAATGTCGATGTCCAACTAAATCCTTCAGTTTCAAATATCTTTTTAAGTATTGTGTAAACATAAACAGCAGGTTTGAAATCCGTTACCTTCCAATCTGTATCGTTATTCGTTGCATAATCAATGTAAGGATATACATAACCATCACCCAAAGCATAGGACTGCGTTACACCATTTTTGTAGATATAATTGTTCCATGATGCTTTCTGCACATCATAAGTGTATGCGTGATTGTATTCATCCAAAGAAATATCTGATAGAAACTTCTCCCCAATACTGAAAAATAAATTCACAAGGTTACCGGTACAAGTCACCTCATACCTCACTTTGTAATTATCTATTTTTACAATCTTATTTAACTCTAAATATCCTCTGAATATCTCCGCACCTTCATAAGTAATAACACATTCACTTTTTAAGTTAGGATCAAAACCTAAATCATATTGATAAGTGCCTGACGAATTAACAAGCACAGATGTATCATATAAAAACGAAAATATCTCATTGTTGTTTGTTGTGCCTGGTAATGATATTGTCTTTGTGAAGTTGCCTGATTTCTTTTCAGGTTCTCTAACATCTGCAATTGCATAATTCAAAGGTATAACTACATCACTATCTAAATCAACATTGTATCCTTCAAGAAATAGTTGTGTCTTAATCATGGCTTAAAATTGTTGTCTGTATCTGTCGAATGATTTTTCAATGGTTAGTTGCAAATTAAACAACTGATCCTTATTAAACTTCTTAACCGAGTATTCAGTATCGATGATGTTTATTGCCATTAATTCTTGTCTGCCATCAATGACCATATACACATCTGGAGATGTAACAAGTTCATGTAACCATTGTGATTCATCTTCTGTAATCCAATCGGACTTAATTACAATCCTGTCTTTGTATATGGTATTGTATTGAGTAGTTGCCCTTTGATATGGTTCGTATTCGAAATCTGTTCCGTTCCATGCTCCCAATCGTTTCTTAAAGTTATCCTTTGTAGTTACTGAATATGACTTGTCAGCAAATGACCTGAAGCTGAATGTATCATATCCACCTAACTTATTTTGGAAGATAAGCTGATATGTATCTCCGATATTGCAATCTTCACCTACATTAAATGTCCGAAGTTCGGTTACTTGTTGATTAGTGTAATCAAATAATTGTACTGTGTATTTAACTACTGATTGTGCAGTAAAGAATGGTATTGTTCCAATGTTCGCACTATATCCGGGTTCAAACCCATCAATCAATTCAAGATTTTCGTAACCGACACCTACATATTGAATCCTTTGATTTTCATCGTAAGCTGTATCGAATTTTATTTGAACGGTTGGATTATTATTTGCATCGTAACCAATATACTCAACATAACTTGCAGCATTAGAAGCAGCAGTATTATTTAAGAAGTAAAGATAAGCACGAGTAGAAGGATAAACAGTTTGTGTAGTTGGAGCATTAGTTAAGAATTTCTTTGATGAGTTTAGAACTGTGTAATCATCCATCGTTCTGAATTGACCTGCCCATTCATCAAAGTCAAGTGTTGCATTAATTACTCCATAATAATTAGTAGTTAAATTAGTTAAGTTTGGATATGTAATGATGGCTGATGATGCGCCATACTCCTCACCGAATTTTAATGTGTAAAGCTTATAGCTATTCGATGCGTGTTGAAACTCAATTGTTGTTCCAGTTTTTGGAGCATCGGATGAAAGAAACGATTTCATTATTCCTCCAACATCAAAGACAGTATATCCGTTAGTCGGATGAGGTGACTGCTTCATACGATAGTATCCTGTTTCGCCATCCACATACACATCGCAGATATATTTGAAGTTCGGTTGGTTTACATTCGTTGAACTAACGCTGAACTCTGTCGGGATGGTTATCGGATTGTATCTATTCTCCGGAGTTTTATTTACTGTGATTGCCATTATTTTTTATTTGTATCTTCAACAACTTTATTAATTACTAATTCGAATACTTTACCTGTTTTAATATTTAATGCTTCAATTATCTCATCCATAAAATTATCTACTTCGCTGCTAAACCATTTAGTGCCTTTGAATCCTTTCTTGTGTATTTTACGAGATATTAAAAATGCTAATGCTTTGTTAGCTTGGACTGCTGTAAGTTTGCGAGTATATTCTTTAATCGTTCCGTTCTTTAATTTAACTTTTTGTTTGATTGTCATTCCTCCTCCACCAATCAATCCCTTCTGTGAAATCCAACCTTTAAGTCCCATCAAGTTTTTTCTCAACTGACCTGTGCCTCCTTTTTCTGTTGCACCTCTTCCAGTATCAGTATATTCGTAGTATTCAGGTAAACTTAAATAAATTCTAATCTTGCCACCTTTGGATTCTGTTCTAAATCCATACTGACCTTTGTCAGATGCAAGAGATTGAAATAAGTTACCAGTTCCAATATGATTCTTCTTTGCAAGATTATCCTGCCATATCTTAATATACTTCTGCAACACCTGGTCAATGATGTCATCAGATATCTTTACAGCAGATGATTCAACACCAAACTCATCAAGCAATCCATCTATTACTTTCTTATCTACTGCCATGCTTCATTAATCTTCTTTGATGATCTAAATGCTTTTCTTTAATTCGGTAGTATTGCAATGTGTTTAAGAATGCGATGACATTCATATTCATAAAGTAATCCCATTTCGTTCTATCGTTATTTGAAAGATTATCTAACACCTGAAACCACATTAGTTCTTTTGGAAACTCAACCCTTGTGACTCTTGAAGTTCCTTCGCCTCCTTCATCAGCTTTTCTGACTGACTCTGTAAAAAGTCCGGCAAACTTTCTATGAAGGTCTGAAAGAGATTGCAAAAAAAAACCGTCAATGGATAAGCAACTGATACAGGTACATCTTTAAGTTTATCCCACATCACCTCATCAGGTAATTTAGTTTTACGCAGCCATCTGAATGGTGTGCAGAACAAAGCCATGATTTTATGAGTATTCTCAAGGACTTTGTCAGGATCTTTAACATACATATCAAGGTCAATGTATGAACCTGCTGATAGCTTGGTGATGTCATAATTCACCTTCCACCAATAACCGCCACACTTAAACCATTCTATCTTTTTGTCCGAAGGCAATGTGTCAAGGAATCCCAACTTCTTGATGTCATCTTTTAATTCGCTGATTGGCATTGACTCAAGTTCCTCGTATGGCACATCGTTGAAAACGGACAATCTTAATAATGCTCTGGTTAAATGTGGAGCAGGTTCGGCATCGATTGTCTTATCCTCATCGATTGCTTTAAGTTCAATCAATTGTTTAATAGTTACCTCGCTGTAATCCTTTGGCAGTTTTTTCTTCTTGCTCATATCTTAAAGTGCAATTAGGTTAGTTTTTGTTGTCATCGTAATGTGAATCCTGCTCCTGTTTTTTTCATTGACTTAAGTGACTGATAGGCAATAGCCACCGACATTACTATATCATCATGGAATCCTGAAGGTGCAGAATACTTTACTTGTCTTGACTTTGGATTGTATTCGTAGGTGAATATATCAAACTCTTTCTTTATGTCAGGATTACTTAAAATAGTAAATTCTTTATTCTGATTGGCAACCATCAATTGTTCAATCATATCCTGCTTTGACTTGGATGTGGTGACAAATGGTTCAATGTAGATGTGACCTTGCAGTTCTTTGTCAAGCATCTCAAACACAGCATCGCCAACAGAGTTGATCTCCACAAAGGTTTCAGGTCGATATTCTTTTAGGATTTCTGCTAATAACTTAACTATTGTTGTCCATGTCATCTGTCTCCATCTCTCACATACCACCATCTGACCTTTGTCATTGAATATGGTTAAAACTGTGTAATCTTCTGCTCTTCCAACATCGACTCCTGCATAATACCTGGCTGTTTGTTCCGGCTGATCATTAATAGTTAAATTAGGAAACAATGTCGCACCCCCATCAATAAACTCCGCCAAGTATTCTTGCCTAAATACATGATCTGGCAGTGTTGCTCTTGCATCATCTATCTCTGATGGGTTGATTAGTGGGTTATCGTACGAAGTCATCGTAAATGACTTGTATTGCTGATTTATCCCATCGAATTGATATAGATTAAAGAAATGGTTTTTACCTTTAGGAGTAGAAATGAGTAGTACTTTCTTACCATGAACCAATACTGTTGCCCTTAATACTTCAGTCCAGGCAGCTTCTTCGATGAAGGCAAACTCATCACAAACTAAATAATCAAAAGTAAAACCACGAAGGTTATCGTATCTCTCTGCACTAAAGAATTGAATTGTCGAGCCAGTAAGTAACTTAAAGAACAAATCTGCCTTATTGCGTTCTGCACAGATAGGAGTTTTGTAAATGGCTGAATCTATGTCATCAAATACTTTCTTTGCTTGTTTGTAGATGGGAGATACCCAAGCTATCTTACATCCGGGATTCTGCAATCCCCAATATAACATTTGATTTACTGCGAGTAAACTTTTCCCAAACTGCCTTCCAATATTAAGTACATAATACTTAAATGGTTCATTCAGGATTGCTTGGTGTATCTTCTCCTGTCCCTTGTGGGGGCTGTATAGTTGAATTTCCAAAACTTACCTTTATTGTTCCGCTATGGTTTACATTAGCATCTACCTTGTCATTGTTCTCCCTTACTACCTTATCCATCCATTCATCTTTGAATCTGTTCTTCATGTTGAAGATCCAAACAGTTGCATTGAATCGTTTACCAACCATCAGTCCTTTCTTTCCTTTCTCTTCCCAAAATAATCGGTTTCCTCTGAAAGCTTGTTCTATTAGTTTTTTTTCGGACTGCAATTCATTTGCATATTTCTTACAATGTGTCTCAATTGTTCTATAATCGCAAGGCACAAAAGCTTCTTTGGAATATCCTTCCTCAATATGCTTTACATATTTAAGTATTAATTGTTTCATCTCCTCAAGGGAGTATTCATTAAAGTTATTATCTAAAGGTGCGGACATTAATCAGTTTGTTTTTTTGATTGTAAACGTTTTCTTTTTCTGCGACTCCATTTGATTTCTCCATTGCTCGTAACAGATAGCAGCGGCTTGTTCTTGGTCTTTTCCTTCATTTATTAGTGTGGCTATGCATTCGGACACATATTCATTCTCTGATTGTCCTGAAGATGGTTGAGGGATTGGCATTAGTATTTTATTCCAAAATTACAAAAAGGTTTCAGTTAATTCAAATTATTTTTTAACAATTTTAAATGTAAATCGTAAATGTAAATGCTGTTTTCAAAACTATTAGAATCATTTTTTCCATTTTTTGAATTTCAAAACTTTTTCCTGTTTTACGATTTACGATTTACGTTTTCTCTATAATATATATATAACTTATTAATTATTAATAATATATATATATATATATAATGTAAATGGAGTGTAAATGGAGTGTAAATCGTAAATGCATTTTAGAACGGAGGAGTGTAGTCAATATTGTCAATTGATTCAATTTGAATGCGTTGAGTTTTTCTCACGAATTTATATGGCTTTCCAGAAATCTTTGCAATGTCATTTTCTCCAAACTTGTTATATCGCATCATATTTTCAGGAATTAGCTTCATTTCTTCCTTTAATATCTTGGAAATGTATGAGATAGATATATTTGAATTTCTTAAAAACCACTGATCCTTAATATCTTTCGGTGTTGCATAAAAAATATCTATTGAATCATTGTTATTAAATACGTCATCTATCAGATATTCAATGTCTTTGCGTATGGATGACTTGCTTTCTTCCTTCACTTCTTTGAGTGAATTAGTTTTTATCTGTTCGGCAGTAAAAACCATCCGAGATTTAGTAAAATCGACATCCGGCATGGATTCAAGGTATTTAAGTAATTTAGGTATCTCGTTATAAAGGTCAGATTCGATGTTGGTATTCTTTGCTCCTGTGATGGGGTTTATCTTACGAATCCAAAACCTAATTTCTTCCTCATCAATCTTCATAAAGTCCTTTTCCTTGTTGGTGCAAATGATTACTTTGCCATAAAAAGGAATTGAATAGCTGCTGACAAACTTTTGTTGAACGGAAATACTTTTAGCTGTTGCAAGTGATTTAAGTTTCTCTACGGATGTTGATTTCTCAATTATTGTTTCATCCACCATCACAATGTTTTTTGTGGCATAGGATGAATTGAATGAATGTGTAAGTTCATCAGGAGATATTAATACAGAGTTGTTCCCGAATATCATTGACATCCAATTAAGAAATGTTGTCTTGCCAGTTTCTCTTTCAGTTGAAACAAGTACAAGCACCGGGAGAATTTGTTTAGGATATTCATAAAGAACTTTAAGATACTGAAGTCCGAGCATTACCTGTTCACCGAATATATGATTCATTACTTCCATTGTATTTGGTAAGTCATTAAACTTAACATCAATATCAGATGGTTGGTGCATGAACTTTGAATAAAGATTATAGCAGTTATTATTGGAAGGTTGATAATTAATATTATCAGGAATCAGGCAAAAGTCATCAAACTTAAAGATGTATGGAATTAATTGTTTTGAATGATCCTGTTTAATTTCATCCTTCTTCCATGCTTTAAGTGTTTGTGCTTCGCTTCCGTATCTGTCTTTTTTATTAATCACTTTGAAATAATCTACACCAACTCGTATGTATGGTATTTCATTTTTTTGAAGTTGATAAGACACATAAGACATTGCATTGAAATAATCTCCTTTGAATTTAACTGCTGTGAGTAGCATAAATTTGGACACTTTTTGTCCTTTTGGTATATCAAACTCATTTAATTTCTTTACCTCAACCAATCCATTTTTAAGTATGAATGTAGGTTCAGACAAATCTTTCGAATCAGGTTTCTTTGGGTTATAAAGACAAATTTCAGTTTCTGATTTAATTGTCTTATCTCGTATATTCTCAAATATACTTACGAATGATCCATAGAAGTTGAACCAGTCAACAGGATTCAGCAGAACATTATTTTCTTCTTTAATAAATTTATTCATAATTTTCTAAATATACAGGTTGATAAATTCCTTGATTAATCATTGTGATTGCAGTTTTTTTATAGATTGATTGCTTCTGTGATAGATAAGCATTGCATTCAATCATTCTGTGAAGCATTGTAATTGCATAATCATGGTCGATATATCTTGCACCAACATAACCACCGAGAAGATAAGCAGCAGCACGAAGTTGAGGATGTCCGTTATCGACAATAACATTAATTTTATTTAGAATTATTTTTTCGATTATATTGGTTTTGTCTTGAATTATATATTGTTTTACAATAGGTTTTATTATTGGATTATGTTTAGTTTTAAATTGAAGGGCATCAAATCTATGAAGAATTTTCTCATCAATAGAATAAAATAAAGGCAGGACACAATTTTGAGGTGCAATATCGAATCCTTTATACTTAAACAATTTTTCTTTAATGCCTAAAAAATAAGATTTGAATTCATCAGTTGATGTGCAGATTGGAATGTTTACGAATGCTCTGACTCCATGCCTTGAAGCTGATAACCATGATGCAATTATGAATTTATATTCATTAAATAGATACTGCTTAAATTCTTCTGCATATTCAGGAGAATCTAAATGGTCAAAATCAAGAACCATAAGCCCAGTCCATGATAGTATATTGTTATAGTTGCGTATCTTATCTATCAATACACATGGTGTAAATGATACCAGTTTAGTTTTCAGTTCTGATTTTCTTGCCTGATCTTTATTTTGTTCCGCAATCCTAATCTGTTCAAAGATTTGAATAATGTGAGGTTTAGGATACCGAACAGAGTCAATGAAATACTGCAAAGAAATTTTACCAAGTGGTTCGGCTTTCTTAATATCTGCCGGGTAGTAGTTAAATTCAATCATTGTTTATTCGTTTAATTAATTTATTATAATTATTAAAATGTATATTATTTTTAAATATTCTACTAAATTTCATATTTTCAGATGTATCAAATAATATTTGATTGGCAAAAACAAAATAATATTTATTATATTTTTTTCTTACTTCACCAATATTAAAAGCAGACAAAAATCCATTAAATGAATGGTGGGTACTATTTTCAGTATGTCTATCTTGATGCCATTTATTATGAATATTACAATTATTAATATTTGATATTTTTAAATTTGATGTATCATTAATGTCTATTGTTTTTTCATTCATTAAAAAATATTTATATGAAAGTGGTGGACAAATAAGTATTGGTATTTTTTTGTAATAACCATTATAATCTTGCCATTCTAATTTAGAATAATGATTAGCTTGTATTACATATTCACCAATTTGCTGACCTCTTTTTCTATCTGGTATTTTACATTCAATACCAAAAGAAACTTCTTTTAATATTTTATGAGTTAATACAATATCAATTCTTTTTGTTTTGCATTTACTCCAAACTTCAATCATTACATTAAAATGATTTTCAAAAATTGAAACAAGTTTTAATTTAAATTCTTCTTCAATCATAAGAAAAAAAAACCCTGCACAAGTTGGAGATACACCTAATTAACTAAACATAGAAATTAATTAGCACCAACCCACACAGGGCAATATTATTAATCATTTACTTTTAGTGTATATAAAAGTTGCTCATAAAGAACTTGCACGAAGATATAAAAATTTAGTACATTTGTACAAATAATTTTATTAACAATGAAAAACCTAATGACAATTAGCCAATATGCAAGATATAAACAGGTATCTGTTAGTAATGTGCATTATTGGATTAAACAGAATTACTTAAAAGTAGTTACTATTGCCGGAAAGAAATTTATTAAAAAAGAATCTGAACCAATAAAACAACTGAAATGAACCTATACAAAATTAAATCACCATCAGGCAAAACATATAGTGTAATTGCCTCATCTATTTATCATGCTGTTCAGATAATAGTTGATAAGGAAGAACATAAATATAGTAATGTAGAATATCTAAAAATAAACAAATGATTCCCAAGAAACATCTAATTGAATTATGGCGAAATACTTTACCCGAAAGGTTTAAGGATATGTTGCCAAGAACATATACTGATAAGACAGCCAATGGACTGACTCGAATGATTATCGATTGGATTAACTACAACGGAGGACAAGCTGAAAGAATTAATACAACTGGAAGATTAATAAAGGCAAAGACATATAAGGATGTGATGGGCATCACAAAGACCATAGGACAGGACAAATGGATTAAGGGAACAGGAACATTGGGGAGTGCTGATATATCCGCAACGATTGAAGGTAAGTCCGTAAAGATAGAGGTAAAGATTGGAAGAGATAAACAATCCGATGTTCAAAAACAATACCAAGAGGCAATTGAGAAAGCAGGTGGGATATACTACATTGCGAAGGACTTTGATACATTCTATAACTGGTATAACGAAACATTCAAATAAATAAATATGAAACCAACACTACAATCAGAAAAAAACAAGATGTACAAGATGTACAAAAGAGAAATGAAGATGGAAGCAATTAAGAAAGAAATGGAGATGGCAAGGAAGATATGCCAAGAAGTTCCTGCAATGAGTAACGAGCAGATAAAGGTATATGCCAGAGCATATCGGCACAACCATGATTTGTTAGCTGTTATTAATTACGAGATGTTTATTAGGTCGTTTTGTTGATAAAATAAATTAAACATATAAACCTATTGTCTATATTTGCTTAAAATAAATAAAATGGAAGCAACAAATAATTTGATTTTAGTGAGTGAATACGCAAAGCAGAAAGGTATCTCACTTGTTAGTGTTTACAATCGCATTAAAAAAGGTTATGTTAAAACTGAACTGATTAAGGGAACAATGTTCATTGATGTAACTTTGCCGGATGAAACACCACGCAGAGGAAGAAAACCAATCAAAACTGATGCAGTTAGTTGAGCAACTATATTGCAACAATGAATACAAAGAAATCACAAGAAACTTGTGTCATAGAATAGGAACGCATTATAGTAATGACCTGCACAGCGAGATAATACTTAAGATAATCGAGAATGGGGATGACCTTACAGAAATCAAATCACTTAAATATTATTTCTTCGCATGGGGATATAGGACAATCCGAAGCTATCAGATGGGTAAGAAATACGGATATAATACCAACAGACCTGATATGCCGATAAGTATTATTCCTGATAAGATATCAGATGATGAATACAACGGAATCTTTGATTTGGTTGATGCAGCACTTGAACCATCTGAAGCAGATACCTGGTCGGATGACTATAAGAAGAAGTTATTTAAGATGTATCTGAAGGTCGGCAATTATCGTGACTTATCTCGCATCACAAACATTCCAATGCGTTCCATTTCTACGACACTAAAAGAGTTTAAGTTTGAATTAAAAGAAAAGATTAAATAGTCAGGTGGCGGAATTGGTAGACGCAAATAAAATCAATTGCTTTGAACAAAGATTTGAGTTCAACGCTGCAAGTTCGAATCTTGCCCTGACTACAAATAATAATTAAATGAAGATTCTACTCGTTGTCACCGGAGATACAGGTCTGCAATATCATAGGCAGATAGTGCCACATAAGGTATTGCATCGGCTTACTGGTAACGAGGTAAGAATAGTTCATGATTTTGATAAGGTAAGTGATATTGAATTACAATACTTTGACATTGTTCAGTTCATTAGGCAGATAAGTATTAAAGGAAAAACAAAGGAGATAATTGACAGATGTCATGCTAACGGATGCAAAGTGGTATTTGATATTGATGATAACTACAATTTGCCATCGCATCATGGCGTTTTTGTGGAGAAAATGCTATTACAAAAGTGCAAAGAATATAAACAGGAACGAGTAATACAATTAAGCGAATATGAATCAAGACAAATACCATACAAGGAATACATTGCTAATGTACGCCAAGCTATTGAACACGCTGACCTCGTTACAACAACGACTGAACATCTTCGAAATTTTATTGGAAAAGGTGAAGTAATCCCAAACTGCATCGATATGCAGGAAGAACAATGGAACACTAAAGCAGAGAAAAGTGATAAGTTAAGGTTTGGATGGATTGGTGGACTATGGCATCAAGGTGATTTAGAACTAATGAGTAGGTCTATCAGTTATGTATATTCAGATAAATCATTAAAGGATTATCAGTTTGTTTTAGGTGGGTTTAATTTAGAAGATAACTTTCAGCATCATGTGGCAGAGTTTCACAAAAACAATCCTGCTTATATGTATGGAAACAATCCATGCTACAAGGCAAGGTTAAATGAAATTCAGAACAGAAGTCAGTATCTGCGATATGAGGATATTTTATCCGATAACAAACGGATGATATCAAATGACCATAAACGATATTTACAGAACACAATTAAATCAGATTTCCATACTCCAGAATCTTACCGTAGGGTATGGGGAAAAAGTATAAATCAATATGCTACCATTTATGATACTATTGACATCTCACTTGCTCCTTTGCGTTCTAATGCTTTTAATAATTGCAAATCTGAACTCAAAATTATCGAAGCGGCTGCAAAGAAAAAAGCTATTATTGTTACTGATTGTTTACCTTATTCAATGTTTCCTAACGATACCGTTTACAAAGTAGCAACATACGACAACCAAAAAGGATGGTATAAAGCTGTAAAGAAATTTATAGGTAATCGGCAAATGGTCGATGATTATGCTGGTAAAATACAAGAGTATGTCAATATACATTACAACCTTGAGAAGTGGACAGCTATTAGATTACAAATGTATCAGGATATATTATGACCATAGGCATCGGCATAACAACCACACCGAATAGAAAGAACCGACTTGATGAATGCTTGGATGCATTGGACAAATTTAGTCCAATTTCTAATCTTTACATTTACAATGATGCGGAATTTAAGGGAGTTGCATACGCAAAGAATATGTGCCTTCATCATCTAAAGTCAAATGATTATATATTTCTTTTTGATGATGATTGTCATCCCTCTGAATATTTATGGACTGAATATCTGATGGAAGCATTTGAGAATACCGGTGAGAATCATTTCTTATTCTTAAATGATAATATGCATTTCCCATTGGGAAAGAAACATATTGGCATTACTACCTACAAAGAATGTGGTGGTGTATTTATGGCAATGACAAAGAAAGCAGTTAATGAGATTGGTTACATGGATACAAGATACATTGGATGGGGATTTGAACACGCAGGATATTCTAACAGGATTCATAAAGCAGGATTAAATACATCACCTTATCTTATGCCTGATAAATTACCTACTTATTTATTTGCTCATGATTACAACAAAAAGATTGAAAGTTCAATAACTGATGCAAAGAAACAAGAAAATTATCAGCACAACTTTAATATATTTCAAGAGGAATTAAAAGAACAACCAATACATAAAAAGTTTAAGCCATGAAGATACTCTTCAAACTAACTACAAGGAGCAGACCTCAACGAGCCATCAAGACATTGGAATCAATCTTCAATAATGTTGAATCAGATAACTTTAATATATTGATTACTTTGGATGAGGATGACATGACAACACCCGATATTTATGACTGGTGTTCCGGAAAGTTTGAAAAGATTGTTATTGCATTCGGTAAATCAGAAAATAAGATTGATGCTATTAATAGAGATATTGAACGAGTCAGGTTCAAATGGGATATTTTGGTTAATGTATCTGATGACCAAGTATTCATCAAAAAAGGATTTGATAAAGATATTCGTGATAGCTTCACCGATCTTGACAAGTTCATTCATTTCCCGGATGGGAATCAGGACAGATTAGCCACAATGAGTATTATCGGTTATGATTATTTTATGAGAGATAAATACATTTATCATCCATCTTACAAGTCAGTATATTGTGATAACGAGGCACAGGATGTGGCACAAATGAGAGGATGTTATATCTATATTCCATTGCATATATTTAACCATGAGCATCCGGCATGGGGAAAAGCAGAATTTGATGGACAGTATTCCAAAAATGAACATCCATCATTGTATTTCAAAGATGAAATAAATTATAGAAATCGTAAAAATGAAAACTTTATTAATTAATTATGTATTCACAGAACAACGAGGAACAAGTTATACTGAATTACTTTTCAAATCAGAGTCAGGGGATATTTTTAGACATTGGGGCGAACGATGGTATTACTCTTTCTAATGTTCGGGCATTAGCTGAAAAAGGTTGGAAAGGAGCATTAATTGAACCATCTATGATAAGTTATGAGAAAGCAGTTAAGAATTATGAGAAATTTAAGAAAGTAAGAATTTACAATTGTGCCATCTCTGACAAAACTGGACATTTTGATTTTTATGAATCTGGAGAGCATTTAGGAAATGGAGATTATTCATTGTTAAGTTCATTGAAGCAAGATGAAACGAAGAGATGGACAAGAGAGCAATTTATTAAAACATCAGTTAATTGCTTTACTTTCAGAGATTGGTTATATATGGTTCAATATAGTAAGTTTGACTTTATTAGTATTGATGCAGAAGGTTATGATTATGATATATTGATACAACTGCCTTTGAAAAGATTAAAAACAAAAATGATATGTGTTGAATATAACGGAAAGGATTTAGATAAATATATTGAATACGGAAATAAGTTTAATATGAAACCAGTTTTGATTAATTTAGAAAATATAATAATGACAATATGAAAGATATATTTGAATACATAGAAGAAATAATTAATTCTAAAGATGAATTATTGTTTTTTGAATTTGGTATGTGTGATGGATTTCACACTAATACAATATGTAATTTAATTAATTCAAGACAAAAAAAGTTTGATTATTATGGTTTTGAACCTGTCGAGAAATTATACAATCAAATAGTAGAATATAAACAACATTATCCCTATGGTAAATTTTATCCAATAAATAAAGCTATTGGAAATAAAGATGGTCTTGTTGATTTTTATGAAAGCGGAGGACAAAAAATTGTTGATGGTATTAATGTAGAGAATTATTATGGCAGTTCATCAATCAATCAACCAAAAAATGTATTTATTTACTGGCCGGATATGACATTTGAAAAGAAACAAATTCAATCTGTAAAACTTGATTCATTTATTAAAGAAAATAATTTGAAAGATAAAATAATAGATTTCATTTGGGCGGATATTCAAGGAGCAGAAGCTAATCTAATAAGAGGAGGTAGAAAAACTTTTAAGAATGTAAGATATTTTTATACTGAATATTCTAATGGTGGTTTATATAAAGGAGATAAAGGACTAAATGATATACTTAAAATGTTACCTGATTTTGATATTGAATGTGATTATCAAGGTGATGTGCTTCTTAAGAATAAAAATTTATGAAACTATCTATATTAATTCCAACAGTTCCACGAAGATTAAATTTTTATACTAAATTAATTGAGCATATCAATAAACAGAAAACTGAAGATGTTGAGGTAATATCTGACATGGCTGATATAGGAGTTAAAACAACCGGACAGAAAAGAAATGATTTATTACATTCAGCTTGTGGTGAATATGTTTGGTTTATAGATGATGATGATTGGATTAGTGATACAGCAATTCAGGATATATTGAAAGGAATTGAAGAGAATCCAGATTCTTTCGCTATTAATGGAACATATACTGAAAATGGAGCAAATAAGAGACAATGGTTTATTTCTAAAGATTTGGAATATATGACTGATTGGTCAAGTGGAAATGAGGTATTTTTAAGACCACCTAATCATATTACTCCAATGAAACGATCAATATCTTTACAGATTGGTTTTCCAAATAAAAGTAATGGTGAGGATTTTGATTTCTGCATGAAGCTAAAAGAAAGCGGATTGATTAAAACAGAATATAAAATAGATAAACCAATATATCAATATAATTTTATCTCATATAATAAGCTATACTGATGATCTCACTTATCCTTATCTCCATCGCCACCTTTACTTGGGTTCACTTGACCGGAATTCCTGCTCGTATTAAATGGGCATATAAACTAAAGTCGATTAAACCTATAGATTGTGAACTTTGCCTTGCGTTCTGGATTCAGGGCATATATTCATACAATGCAGGATGTGGTCTGTTTTGGTCGGTTGTTTATGGCTTATGTGCAGGGTTTATTGCTAACATGATATATTTAATCCTTCGTGTATGGAAGCTCATCTAAAAGAGAAACTAAAAGGATTTAGGACATCTTTATACAACTATAAATACCATCTGATTAATCCTATCCATTCTGAAGCTGTGGCAATGAAGGAACTATATGTTGAAATAGGTCATCAGCCAACAGCCAACTGCTCAAGCTGTTACCACACCATTTTTCTTACCCTTTGGGAGCATATAGTGGAAGAAGGAATTTAACAATTTAATGTTAATAACTTTAATTTCTTAATTTGGTTGTATATGTGGAAAAAGGTGTAATTTAGCGGTATAATTAATAACCAATCTATGACACAAAAACAAAAACAAAAAGAAATCAGGGAAGCAATTATGCACCTGCAAATCAAAAAAGTATTAAACGAGCCATTCAACCCGGCAATGTATGAATACTGCGATGTAATGATTAACCATCTTAAAACCTATCTCCATGAAAAGCCAAAAAAAAATACGATTCGAATTAAGAATCAGTGACATCCCTGAAGCAATCTACAAAAGAATTAAACAAGATGCAGCTTCAAATGTCCGCACGATGTCAAAGGAAGTCATTTATAAACTAAAGCAATTCTATAAACTATGAACCATCTACTCGCCAATGGTCAGTCCTGCTCTGATGACTGGTTTGAATCAAACATCGATGAAGAAGAGTTCAAACGATTATATTACCCACAATGTCAAGGATGCGGAGAATATACACACCCCGATTGCGGTGGACTGTTTATCGATTACGATCTCCATCCTGACCAAGAAGTATTCTATTGCAATGAATGTATAACTGAAATAAAAATAAACAATGAAAGCAACAATTAAAAAGACAATCACGCAAGAGGTTGAGTTACCACTCCCTTATTATGCAAGTAACGGATGTACATACTATAAAATAGTATCAGATAATGCCAATGATAACATGAAAATTGGATTCTATGAACACATTGGCGAATACGAGATAAAAAACTTTGCACCTGCCTACTTTGCCCTGTCTGAAGGATTTGAAACCATAGAACCTCAAAAGTTTTATGAGATGTATGAAGCCACACTTAATAAATTAAAGTATATTTGCAATAACCAATAAAAAACAAAAACAATGACAACCAACAACCAACTGACAATTAAAGGGTTCTTTTACAGAGATGATGTAAAAGCTAAGTTTAACGAACTCATGGGACAACGATCCGCACAGTTCATTACATCCGTTCTATCTATTGTAAACAACAATAGTTATCTGAAGAATGCCACACCTGAATCAGTATTTAGCGCAGCACTTATGGCTGCCACGCTTGACTTGCCTGTTAATCCTAATCTTGGATTTGCTTACATCATCCCTTATGGGCAACAAGCACAGTTCCAAGTTGGCTACAAAGGATTGATTCAGTTAGCACTTCGTTCCGGGCAGTTCAAGACCATTTCCGTATCACCAGTTTACGAAGGTCAGATCAAGCAACAGAATCCACTAACAGGATTTGAGTTCGATTGGGCAAACAAGGTATCTGATAAGGTAGTTGGTTATGCTGCCTATTTTTCGCTCATAAATGGCTTTGAAAAGACGCATTACATGACTGTGGAAGAAATACAAGGACATGGTAAAAGATTCAGCAAAACATTCGGTAATGGGGTTTGGAAGACAGATTTCGATGCGATGGCTTGTAAAACTGTGCTGAAACTATTATTAAGCAAGTTTGCTCCATTATCAATCGAAATGCAGAAGGCAGTTATAGCTGATCAGGCAATCATTAAAGATGCCGAAACAATGGATGTTGACTATGTGGATGCCGGGCAGGATGTAACCGAAGCAAAGGAGAAGGCAGCACAGGATGCAATGGTAAGATTAAACAAACTTAAAACCACATCAAATGAAGCATGATCCGTATGTATATCCTGATGGGGAGTGGATGCAGAAACGAGCAGGTAGTTTCACAAGCAGTCAAATCGGCTGCTTGTTTACAGAACCCAAAACAAAGGCAGCAAAGGAGGCAGGAGAACTCTCTGAAACTGCAAAGACCTACATCATGCAGAAGGTTAGCGAACTGCTTACAGGCACAGTCAGAAACACTTTCAGAACACCTGAAATGGAATGGGGATTGATACAAGAACCTTATGCCATTGAACTGCTACAAGACAAATACAAAGGACTTACATACTATGGCGCAGAGAATCCAAAGTTCTTCCAATATTCAGATTTCAGCGGAGGCAGTCCTGATGCTGTAAGCTATGAGGATAATTTAGTATTTGAAATCAAATGCCCTAATCCTACTACGCATATCGAATACCTGCTTTGTGAAAATGATATAAAATCTATGAATAAGGATTACTGGTATCAACTTCAGATGAATATTGCTTGTGTTGCTCATGAATTAGATATCAATCCAATGAATCTAAAGGGAGTATTTGTATCGTATTGTCCGCTAATGATTGAACCCAAGCTTCGATTGGCAATCTATGATGTTCCTGCGGATGAGGATTTTCAAACTAACTTCCCAAATGTAATTAGTAAAGCAGAGAATTATTTACGAACTATAATTGATAAATTTAACCTATGATACCATCAGCATACTATCAATTTTGGGATAACTTTAACTGGGAATTATACCAACGAATAATGAAAGCGAAGATGAAATAATATAATACCCGATAAGGTATAATTAATTAAGTTATATGCATTTACATACCCGATAAGGTATTATCAGTTAATTATATTTATTTGCATATCCTTTCTTGAATCCCATCACCCAAGAATAGGCAGCATTTTATAATTAGTTTAACGATTGGATTCTTAACCATATCATGAGCCAATTGCAATGCCTTCTTTCCGTTATCCCAATGGCTACAAAAGAAATCCTTTGCCCTTTCTCCTTTGTGTTCTTCAATACTTGATGGCGCATCCATGTCGATAGATACATCCTCGAATGATTCAGGTTTCAGTAGATTCATTATTTCTTTGATTTAATTGTTGATACATATCCACCCATAGCGATAACTGCCGACAGACCTATTTTAACGCAGTTATTTGCGTTCCATTCAAAGTTATCCCAGTCAATAGTCATCCATGCGTTAGCAATAGCCACAAGCAATCCTAATGCTGTAGCAAGGAAATCAGGATTCAGTTTTTTCATTTTTATTTAAGTTTAATGTTGAACACCAATTATAATACACAGGCAAATATACTTCATTTAAGAATTTTATGAAAGTATCAAATGAATAAGCTGCAAAGATATAACTCTGGTCATGGAATGTAACCTTGATACATTTGGTGCCTGTATCGTTCTCATCGTCGAATAACACATACTCTGAATAACTGATAATGACATTATAATTAATATCATAACAGGCATTAAACTTATACCATCCGTTAGAATGCAGTTTAGTAACCTTATCAGTACCTTTCACAAGTTCGTGTATCTGATGCCTATCAAATACCTTCATCGCATAAAATGGATTAATAAATCTTTCCATTTTCAATAGATATATTACGGACTTTGAAATTATCTCCAGTCATTTCAACTATGGCCATTCCGTGTGCATGATTGTTGCATTCAAAGTATTCAGGTTCTAATTCGCAAAGGCATCCTGTTGAGAATGTACTTACAATCTTATCATCATATATCTTCTCCAAATGCTCTGACTTACGGTGAAAATGTCCGCACAATACATGACGCTTGTATTTAGTAAACAAAGTCCGAGCAGGATTGACTCCTCCGCTGCCCTTCATTCTGTCACCATGCTCAACTAACAGATGTCCGAAATAAGTTTTTGTTCTGCGCTTCAGGTATAAAATTCCGTATTCTCTTAACTTCAGAAGTATATCAAGTTCAAATTCTTCACATCCTAATAATTCAGGTGCTTTGAGTATAAGATATCTTTCTAAACGATGCTCGTGATTGCCCGGCTTGAAATAGATATTCACCTTTGGAAACTCCTGCCTTAAATAAGCAAAGAAATCTTGGCACATCTCAAGTTCTTCCTTTAATGTAGGTCTGAACCTTGCATCCTTTTGGTGCTGACTTATCATATAGAAATCAGCGATGTCACCATTCAGATATATTGTATCAATGCCTTGCTGTTTACCATACTCCAATGCAGCGTGAATAGCATCCACATCGTGATATGGAATGTGAATGTCAGATAATACCAATACTTTCTTTGATGCCTTTGGTAGATACCATTTCTCCGGATATTCAGTATAGCTTTTCGGTAATGTTTTATATTTATTTTCAGTTTGTAATGGTTTAAAAAAAGATTTATTCTTTACTTCCTTTCTATTTCTATTACCATGATGTCCTCTTTTATATCTTGTCATCATATAAACCTGCTCAAAATCTATGAACTGCTGTTTATTATCATTATAAATCATTTTTGCCAATGATCTGTCACCAACCAATGGATGTCTTTCGCAATATTCCTCTACAATCTTTTTTTTTACTTTATTATCTGTAGACACAATTTTCTTTTGCTTTTTCGTAAGTTATCCAAACCTTACCTTTAGAACAAGCATCTTTTAATATAACAAATAACCTATCAAAAGCATCTGTGCTGTTGGTTATCTTATCAATTCCTTTCTTCATTCCAACGAGCAAACAACCTAATGTGTCAACTTCGGAGTTACCTTTGTGGATTCTTATTCCAAGATAACCGGGAACATTACTAACCAATGGCATCACGCACTTAAACTTATTACTCCATGACATTATCACCTCATACCTTCCGTATGGTATGGCTGTCTTTCCATAAATCTTCAAAGCTTCAATCTCTTTCCTTCCCATTGTCTGCATAAGATTCCTGTCGGTATCTTCCAATGTATAACAAAAAAAGACATCATTAATGTATAACTCACCAATAGATGTCTTTGAACTAAATTCTTTTCGAATTACTTTTAATTCCATTATTTATATTTTAATTCCTGCACCGCTTCATTGAGCAAGTCAATTTTATCCGTTAGCTTATCTAATGATTGTGTAAGTTTTTCCATTTGCTTACCAAGTGATTCATGCTTTAATTCGAATGTATTTGAAAGAATCTTCAAAGCATTTTCATTCTGATAACATTTAGCAGTTGTTTTGTCAAGTTGATCCATAGTTCTTTTTAAGAAGAAACCTATTAATGTTACAACACATCCGATAATTATTTCAATTATATAGTTCATAATGGAGGTAAAGGTGATGGTTTAGGTTCGTATGGTTCTAATGGCAAGTCCAATAGATATGCATATTCAGTTACTGCTATATCCTGCTCATCTTGTTGTGACAATATCAAGAACCATTCATCATTGATGTCTTGAACAAAGTTGAAAAATGTGTCTGAATCGAAAAAAACTCCCTCTAATCGTTCAGCAACTTCTGGTATTACTACTCTTCCTTCCATTATACTTGTCTTGATAAAGTTGTTTGATATGCTTGTACTGCTGTGTAAAAATTAGCAGCTTCTGTATCTGTTAAACCGCTACCTATTGAAGCAAAGGCACATTGTTTTATGGAATAATTTGCAGGAGTATTATTAACATTTAAGGCACAAATATAAACATTGTTATTAGGCAATGTATTTGAATCGGTTGTTGTTGTTGAATTATTTAGAGTACCATTTCTGTAAACTTTTCTTGATGAATTACTAACTTTTTGACCAACAAAAAAACCTAAAGCGTTTGATTGACTTAAATAATTAACTAATCCATTTGTTGTTTGTCCAAATATAGTATTTCTTGCGACAGCTAAACTTGAGTAATTAGTTGATTGATTTGCTCCAATTTCTTGAACCGTTTGAATAGTAGAAGTTCTTGAATAGTAAGATAAATGCATATTTGTAGAATAAAAAGTTTGTGGAATTAATGAAGTATTTGCATATCCACTTGTTCCATTGCTTACCATTCCTGTTGAACTATGCGTCATTCCTGTTGCAAAGGTTAAATTAAATGTTCCCGGTGTTTTAAGATTGACCGCATGGCTTGAAGCACTACCCCCAACAATTGGATAGATAGCTGAACATTTAGTCCATACTCCATAACTCTTCAAATCCAATACTAACTGATTAACTGCGCTTTTTTGCGTTGTATCAGTAATCGAGGCAGCAGTAAAGAAAGCTTGTGCATCCGCATCATAACTTACTCCACCTGCTTTTCGTGGCTTTACATTAAATCCAAAACTAAACATATTTATTTACTTCTTGTTATGATACCTACACAATCACCGCTTGACATTGTTAAAGCAGAAAACCAACTGCCATCAGGTGCAGTAAGTAATGTTCCTTGTTTAACTGTTCTTGCTGCGAGATTCTGTCCCCAAGCATCAGCAGTTAATAAGGCATTGTGAGTATCACCATTGCTATCAGTAATGGTTAAAGTTGTAAATACTGCATCGGAGTTAATTAATAATCCGCTGAATGTTTTACTTGTGTGTGCTGTGGTTACTTCGCAAAAGTAAGTACCACCATTTCCAGCTATTCTGTCAAGTGCTGCCATTTTTATTTGTTTTTAATTTATTTTATTTACTGTTAATATTATTGATGGGATTTCAGGATATGGTATAATTAGATTTTCAGGTTCAGCAACCAATCTAATGTCATCATCTTGTGTCCACATTATTTCTGCATATTCGCCATTATTTAATTGCACAAAGAAATTCCAAGCAGCCACCAAATAATCATTATTGGCTTGTAAAGTAATGATGGTAGAAGTATTTGGAACATCAACACCATTTTTTCTTAACCAAAATACTGCTCTTTTTGGTTGTCCTCCTGCAAATCTTTGAAGTTGTGCCGAGAATTGAATGTTATAAACACCATCCTTATTTACCGTTATCTGTGAATCATTAACGATTGATACTCCAAATGTCACATCTGTATCTGTTGAATCAAACTTTAATGCTGCAATTCCATTAGCAGTTACCTGTTGAGTAGTAGTATCATAGAATGAACCATAACATCTAAATTCCCAAGTTCTATTGAATTGAAGATCATAACTAACTCCATTGATTGTAATGATGCGTGATGTAGGCACATAGGATGAAATAACAGAACCATTGGTCGGTTGTGTTGATGCAAGACCTGGTATCGGTTCTTGATTGAAAGGTATCTGACAAGTATCATTACTGAATGGCTGCGTTATCGTAATATCTGCTAACCATCCTGCCACCTCATCCTCCATGAATGGTTCAAATATGGCTTGATAATTCCAATCTTGACCTACCACCCATCCATAACCGGGATTCATCACTTGCGCTTTAATATCGTTTAAGATACTTTTGCAGTCGGAATGAACCTCTATTAAATTGCTTCTGTCCTTTTTTACTCTATCTACAATCCAAATACTAAACGAATAAGATTCAGTTCTTGAAGATATAGCAGCATTTTCGTAACTCACCCACATTGCAGGATACCTTGTATCACCTGATGTAGCAAAGTCATCAAGCGTACCCGCATTGAATGAATTAATTTGAAGATGCTGATTTGCTATCTCCTTTAATTCGTTTATTATTTGATTTAATGTCCGTATTACCATCGTTACTTTGTTTCAAAAACTTAATCAGTTTCTGATAATTATAGTATTGTTTGTGATATTTTTTCCTATTCTTCGCAGCCATAAGTGCCGGGATATTCTGCCCGGTCTATTCTTGATATGTTATTTCTATCGTATCTTCCACCAAGCCAAATGCTCTGCTCAAATGTATCTTGTTTCGGATATATGATGTCAATGCCAGTACCCGGATTGTAATACAATGGATATTGCGTTTGATTCTCCAATAGATAGTCACGCATCTTCTTTGCTTCCAATTGTGCATCATTTTCAAAGCGTTCCATCACTTTGTCCATCGTTGCCCAGTCTGTGGCTGTCATCTTATCGGCATCTTTAACTCCAAGATTACGATTAGACAGCTTGTAAAGTAAGAATGGTGATAATTCAACTAATGAATAACTTAATAAGCATGGAGCAATATATGAATCAAGCAAAGTAGTATTTAATGCAGTAAGCGTATTACCTTGAATCTGCGTAGCTATCTCATTATATAGTCCTGTACCTATCAGATACAAGATAAAGTTCTTCTGTGCCTTTTGTATTGCAATACGGATGTATTTCTCATCGACATTCTCATCAACGATGGAATTCTCCTTAACATATTGCACCGATATAAAAAATGTTTGTGCCATTACTTTCTTTTAACTATATGTGACATCCAAATGTGTCTGCATTTTGGAACTGATATGTCTGTTCCCTTTTTACGATACCATCCGCCTCTCATTTCCCATACATTGTAACCTAATCTGCTTGAAATTGAATCAATCTCTGACCTTGTAAATAATTTACCTGAATTAACCATTTTCTCGCAGAAATAACGAGTAGTATCAATAATAGGATCTTTGAAACCCGGTGCAAGTTCATAAGAGTATCTAATCTCCTTACCAGTCATTTCTGTTTCCTTACTTGCTGTCTTGCCTTCCTTATAAACTTTTATCTCCCTTACTTCCATTCCTTCCTGATTGACAGTATCAATCTTTATCATCTCCAAATCAGATAACACTTGCACAGCTTCTTCAATTCTTTTCGGAGTAGTTTCTAATATTTTTGCTAATGTCTTGTTATCAACTTTTGCATCTTTGCGAAGTAATGATAATACATTCTTTTGAAGTGTTGTAAGTTCATCTTCAGAAGCAAATGAGAATGCACCCATTGTGTCAACCTTTGCCGATTCAATTATCTCAAAGCTGTTGCGACTTTCTCCGCATTCACCGAATAAGTGTAAAGCCAAATGAAGTTGTGCATCTTCATGAGAACTAAACTTCTGCTCTTGTGGATTCTCTTCAATCTTATGATATCCAATCATCTCACGAATCTCATTAGTTGTCAATACCTCCTTGACAGTTGTCAAATCAAATGGCATTACTGGCTGCGCCTCTTTTAACTTTATTCTATTACCGAATTGCTCATAATAAAGTGCATTAATCCACTTCTCAATTTTTAACTGACGAGGTTTAATATAAATATTCTTAAACAATTCATGTGATTCAATTATCTCTGTTCTTCCACCTAACTGACCTTCTGTTTTATCTCCAATCAACATCGGATTCATCTTGTGGGCATAAAACAACTCTTTCTTCACAGTCATGTTAAGCGTGTCGAACTTTGCTGATAAACTTTCAGGTTCAAGGCGAGAAATAATTGGCGCACCTTCTTTATCTCTTGTAAATTGTAACAACAATGAACCTGCTCTATCTGTTCCGGTAAACTTACTTTTTATCTGCCTTTCAATATCCTGCATCTCTGTTGCAGTTGGCTTACCGATGAAAGTAATTATTGTACCTACATAGAAACCTGACTTAATATCATTGATGTGATAATTTCCAATCTCATAATCTGCCTCACAAGCCCATATAGCAGGTGAGTAATTAGGTCGAGGATACCATTCCAATGATGGATCATAAGCAATCAAAGGATATATTTGTTTTCCTTTAGGTTCAGCAGTATCATAAAGAGGAATAAATTCAAAACCAGTTTGGTCTTTAGTTTGTTTATTTTTTGGCTGACTCCAATCATTGCTATAAAAATATCCATCCTTTTCTTTTGATATTCTTAAATTCTTAAATGGCATATGACTAACATCAAATGTCTTTCCGTTACGATGCCAATTGATTTCTAAATATGCTCCGTTAAATAATTCAAAATCAACTCCAACTTTTTCTAATATGTCGCTAATTGATTCACCGTTCTCGTTTAAGTTTTTAAGCGCATCAATCATGAATGACTGCTTTTCAACTGTAAGTCCTTCCTTGTCTATTGTAACACCATTACCTGTTAAATAATAAGATTTAGTATCAAGTAATGTTCTATGCTTTGATGATTTAAGATATAAAGAAATTAAATAATCAGGATAACGATTTATCCATGGTCTTTCATTTCCGAATGTAATCCAATCCAAATCTTTTACCTCCTTAAATACCGGAGGATTAGTTGTATTGAATTCTAAATTAACAAACTTCATACTATTGATGGATTATATACATAGGATGACTGATTTATTTGATGAGTAGATGGGTTAGTTGCTGAATCGCTTACTACTCTTACAATTCCATTTTCAACTTCGGATGTAGCCAAAGCCACATCAAGATTTGATGAAGATGATTGTTCAAATATTCTATAATGCCATTCTCCTACATAGGGTAAATTAACTGTTCCGCTTGTTAGATTTTCACTTCCTGCATTTACTTCAGTCACAAGGAATTTATTAAATCTATCAGGAAATCCGCTGATGTCAGATGCGATAAAAGTTTTACTTGTTGTGCCATCGCCTCTAAACTTTAATTCAAATAACCAATAGGGAGCAGTCAATGTCTGCTTTTCCTTCAAAGTGAAAACTAAAGTTGAATTAGTTGAACGTGTAATTATCTGCATCTAATTAAAAGTGCAATAAGGTCTGATTTTGTTACAAAAAAATAACCCATCCTTACGGGGATGGGCTACCAACGAAACAGACAACTAACCAATATTTATGCTCCAGTAGATAAACCACTAACTACTGAACCGCTTACAAACATCGCCTCTTGTGGTTCTTTTGCTTCGATGGTAATAGTAGCACCGCTGAAATCAGCAGCCATTTTACCTGATGTCACAGAGATAGATGGTACATAAGCACCACGAGTAAGTCCAACCATCTTGTAAGTTCCATTAGAATCAAGGATTAAAGCCATCAAACGATTCTGAATAGCTACCTTCATCCAATTGCGAAGTTTAGCAGTTGGTTTGTTTACTGTGAATGATAATGTTTGAGTCCATACATTTGGCACATTGAGACCACCTGCCATAGCTTCAGTTAATGAGCCATTTTCAGGAGCAAGGTCTACAAGCCAAAATTTCGTACTTGCCGCTTGTGTAAGGGCAGTAATAGTTCCGCTTGTTTCTGTATATGAAGATACATTGCTCCATTCAGTAAGCCAAAGCTTCTGAATACCGGCAATGCCATCGTTACAATACAGCGCAGAACCTTCGACAAAATTACAAGCCATATTTTTATTATTTTAATAAGGGGAGAGTTTCCCCTCCCCTCTGGTTAGTTAATTATTAATTAGCTGTTGGTATATTGAACAACATGATCCATCCACTTTACTGCAACTCCTAAACGGAAGCGAGTAAGCATACGGAAAGTTTGGTTATCTTTAGAATACCAAGCATCCATCTGTGTCATGTCAGTTCCAAGGTCAGTACCAACCACCAAGTTAGAAGCATAAGTAGCAATGATACGATTCTTAACTGCTGTGGGGAGGACTCCGTTTTCGACAGGATTGTCATTATTCATTCCCGCTGTGGCGACCACCTTCATGTTAGTTCCGGGGAATACTAATGACCAACTGTTAGCAGCAGCATCAGTAGTATAGTTACCATAGAAACCATAAGTTGAGGTAATCTTGTTCAACAATGTACGGAAAGTATTCATACCGCAGAAAGCAATAACTGGTTCGTTATAGATTGCAGCAGCAGGTATTTTTTCGTAGATGTCGGTGAAGATTCCAAGTACAGTTGAAGAATCAATAGCTGATTGTTGAGTAGCAGCAACAGGAGCACCTGCAGCAATCTTTGTCAAGAAACCATCGATTGATTTTAATACTGTATCATTGGTGTAGGTAGTTTTACCTTGCCACAAAGCTTGTTCAACTGAACGAGCAATATTAGCAACCTTGCGATTGATAATATCTTGTGCAATTGTAGCTGTGTCAGGGTTTGCTCCTTGAGGAAGATATTTCTGTGTGAAATACGCTTCAAGGTCTTGCAAACAGATTTCTTCAGCAACTTTAATTGGTGAAGTTGCAAGTTGCACTTTGCTGATGGTAGTAGTACCAGAAGAAGTGAAACCACAAGCAGAACCTGCTTGGAATGGAGCAGTTGATTCTAAAGTAGGGATGTTTTCAGTAGATTTGATTCCGTAACGAACATCTACGATTTCCATCGTTTTACCTCCTAAAATTGCTTTGGAGATAAGATCAGCTTTGTTTTCTTCAACGTAAGCTGTTAGGTCTAATGATAATGACATTGTTTTTTAATTTAATTGTTTTTTTTAATTCATATATTTCTTTCTGAACTCTTCGATTGTGCTACCAATTGATGGTGACAATATTTTTTCTTTTGGTTTGTGCGTTGAGGATGAAGCAGGAGAGTTCAATAGCTTGTCCACAATGTTGATAAGGTCAGAGGATGACTTTGTAAGCTTCTCAACTTCAGATTGTAACTTAATTACTATCTGCTTTGATTGACCAACTTCTTCCTGTGCCATTACTTTTTCTTCTTCACTTTTTCCAAGTGCAGATTCAAGTTTACTGATACGCTCTTCAAGGGATGCAAGTTTAACTTTTGTTTCTTCATCCATCTTTGGCATATCTTCACCCATTGGCTGTTCAGTAGGTGCAGGTTCAGCAGGAGCAGATTCAGGAGCAACAGCTTCAGGTGCAACAGCCTCACCTTCGCCTTTAACCTCCGTAATCAAGCCACCTACCGTTACAATCATGTATTTTTCTTCCATGATTACTTCGTACTCGCCATCTGCAATTGGAGCAGTATTGCCTTCAGCATCCATAACCATAACAGGAACTCCGACATTGATTTCGTTCCCATCAATCATTACTTTAGTGCCATCAGGCAATGTTCCTTCCATTGCAAACTTCTGAGGTTTCGCATCGCCAAAGAACAATTTTTTTGTATCGTTCAGCAATGACTTTAACTCATTTAATGTAGCTTCTGGTAACATCATAATATAAAGTGTTATTTGTTTTTAATATGTAACAATTTTACCATCTCTTTTCTTAAATTTACAATCCTATCGTGCAGAGTTTCAAGTGTTTGCGATGTTGCATCTACCATATATTGCTGTTGAAATAATCCCTCAACACTAAATCCCTTAAATACCCCTGTTTTTATGAATTCATCCCAAATATCTTGGTTATCTACTCTGAATGAACCAAACCATGAACCTTCAGGAAGGTCACCATATCCGGCTGGTGCAACAACGCCTCGCTGTTTGTCAATAAGCATGGATTCAATCATATATACACCATCAACTTTCTTTTTTGAATCATGCATCATATTTACATTGGATGTATTTCCATTTCTGAAAAACTTCCGCACTATCTTAAAGATTGTATCCTTATCAAATGCGACATAATATTTACCAAGTTGTGCATCCTCCCGGTAGATGGGCAAATTAGCAACCATGAGCGCACCGCTGATAATTCTTTTTTCTGGAGCAGAAGTTTTGAACTGATAATGCTTATTGAATGCCATCCATACTTTGTCAGTTGCAGGGGCATCAACAAGTGCCACATAATTTACACCTGAATCGTTGTCATCGTTTTCGTCAATGACTAACTTGTAAAAAGGTAATTTTTCCATTTATTCTATTTTTGATTTGTTTTCTATTGCTTTAATCTTTTGATCCTCTGAAGCCACATCTGTCTGCAACACATACGCTTTAATTGGTTTCTGTTCTTGTTGCTGTCCTAAATTTTCAAGCATGGTTGAAGTGTTATTAACTCCACCTTGTAATGGTGCAGACATTGCTCCACCTGCTCCACCTGCTGCGCTTTCCATACCACCGGCTGCTCCTCCACCACCTTCGAATTGAGTAGATGCAATTTTTTTAACTCTTGCAACACCTGATGCAATAGCTAATGCTGCTGCAATTGCTCCTCTTATTGGTGATGTTGGATCTCCCGGTATTATTTGTGATGTATATGCTTTTTGAGCAGCTAATATACTTGAAATTGTTGCCTCTGCTATCTGTGCTGCTTTATTTATATTAAATGCTCTTTTTTGTGCTGCTTCACTTTTACCGGCAAATGCTGATGTTAATTCTTGAATAACTGTTAAAGTTTGTAATGTTGAATCTATTGCAAATTGTTTATTTCTTTCATCTCTTTCTTTTTTCTTTTGAGCATAATACGCATCTCTTTCATCCATTTTTGCTTTCCAAAAAGCATCTAAACCATCTGATGTTCTTAATCCTTCTTCCTTTATTTCATTTTCTGTAACAGTTTTTATTTGAATAGCATTAATATCATCTTCATAAGTTTTTGTTCTTTTTGCTAATTCTTCTGCTTCTCTTTTTTCTCTTGCTTCTTTTTCAATTTCATTATATTTCTTATTAACTTTTGCTTTCTCTATATTATAATATTCATTAATTTCATTAAGAGATTTTTCATATTCTTTATATTCTTTTTCACTATCAACTTGTTGTAATGTTCCAAGTTTTTTTATTTCTTCTTGTTGTTTTTGTTCTATATCATATAATTCTTTATTTCTATCATTCATTTTTGCAACTGTCAATCTTGTTGCTGCATTTTCTCTTTCAGTATTATATTCTTTTAATTTTTCATTTTTAGCTTTTTCTATTTCTAATTCCTTAACTGTTCTATCTGTAGTGGCTGCCAATAATTTATCTTGTAATTCTTGATACTCTTTTGCTTCATCTTCATTTAATTTTCCTTTAGATTTAGCAAGTGCTTTATATGATGACTCTTGTTCTTTTAGGTTTTTTTCAACCGCTTGTAATTTTTTTAATTCTAAATCAGTTACTTCTTTTCCTGCTGCTTTAGCTAATTTTATTTCATTATCATATTTTTTAGAAACTTCTTTTTCTTGTTTCTTACTTTCTTCAATATTTTCTTTAATTGCTTTAGTGTGATCATTTTCCCTTGTAATAAGCCAAGCAATTGCACCTCCAAGTGCAGTTAGTCCAATTAATATGGCAGTAATTGGATTTGCTAACATTGCTGCCCATAATGAACGCAAAGCTGAAATTCCACCTTGTGCAAATAATTTAATGGCAGAACCTGCATTCTTTAACGCATCTCCTAATCCTTCCAACTCTTTTATCCCTTGCACAAATGCCATCGCTGCCTGTGCTTTTTGTAATGCCTTTTCAACTTCTTCAGATTCAGTTCCGAACATTGCCATTGTTGATGAAGCCAACTGAAATCCTGCTGCTATCTTTGCCCCAATATTAGCGATTGCTTGAAATCTACCTGCACCAGTTGTAGCTGCGATACTTTCATTTAAGTCATCAATCTGATCTTTGGTATCTCCAATTTGTCTTAATACTGCAAGATATTCTTCTGAACCTTCTTTAGTTTGTGATATTTGAGCTTGTAATGCTTTTAATTCACCTTTCAAATCTTTCAGTGACTTTGCGCCACCTTCTGCTTTTACTTCAACATCTATTGCTATTTTACTTGTTGCCATTTTAATCTAATGTTTTATATTTTAATACTGAACCTTTCCATGTTCTTGATGTTCTTCCTGCTCCTGCTGAATTATTCCCAAATCTATATCTGAATGTAGCATTTGCAGAAGCTGTAAATGAATAAATAATTCTCATTGCAATTACATCATCCAAATCAGCTGTTACAACACCACAAACAACAGCAGTAGTATTGGCAGCACCAGCAGCAGTAACAATAATATTCTGAATTGCAGAAGCAGCCGTTAGATTTTGCGCTGTTCCTTTACCTTTCATTGTTCCTGCCGAAACTTGAAAATCAAAAGTGTAATCTCCTGTTGTATTGTTACCAGATATTGCCACTTCCATCTCTACCATATACTGACCTGCAGCTACAACAGAAAAACTAAACTCTGTGTCATTGGTAACACCTGCATTGGTTACATCTTGATTAACTGACTTAATAATGTAAGTATATCCATCAGGAGCAGAACCAGTAACAACTAAATCACCGCTACCTAATACAGATGAACCATTTATTGTTTTAATATTTGTAGCACTAACCAAAGCAGCTTGTTTATCATTGAATGTACTCCAATCTGTTGAAGTTAGAATACCACTAACTGATGCACTTGCATTACTTAACGCATCCTGCTTTCCATTCCATGTTGATTTCTCTGTGTCAGTTGTAAATCGATGTGTTGAATCTTCTGTTACTTTAGTAGCATTAACATCGTTTATCTTTGCGTTTGTAACTACTCCATTGTCAATAGTCCAAGTTGCTCCTGAACTACTAACTGTGATGTCACCTTTATCCCCATCGGAGACACCACCGCCATTATTATTATTTCTTGAATATGCCATATATTAATATATTATCCAATATCCGTTAAAGTAAGTATAATGATATGCATCACCTGCTGCCAAGACATGAGTTGATGCTGTTGTTCCATCACCGGGTGACCATATAGGAGTAGTTGTGCCACTTGTAATTGTTACCGTTACTGTATATCCTGAATTGTTTCCATTTTTAACTATACAAGTCCATCCATCTTGAATATCATCCACATCAGGCAAGTATGTTGTTCTGTTGCCTGTTGGAAGATAACCAATCATTGAACCTCTATCCTCTGGCTTTATTCTATAATCAACTTGCTTACCAACTACTCTGATATTTCCTTGAATGATATTATTTACAATAGTTAAATCATTATATGTTGAATCCAATATCAAGTCAGTTGAACCAATCACATTGACATTCGTTACACCTGGCAATACACTTACTCCTGATGAACCAATGATTGAAACATTATCGTTGTATCCAACAAAGTTATCATTCCCTGTAACAATAACCCCCATCGCTGAAGGATTGATAATGTTATCCATTCCCGATTGCAGTTGAAACATTCTCGCATAGTTCGTATTCTCGTTACTTCTTGGATTGTACACAACTGCGCCATCAAGTCCAATGCCTGTGTCAGTTGTTCCACCTGTTATTGTTCCAGTTGAAAAAGTAAACGATGGAGCATCTTTTATCTTAATGAACTCGCACAATGTTGGTTTAACTTCAGCAGGATTGTAATCAATAATCTTATTTAATCGGTAGTAATCCCTTTCAAAATAATATACATCTCTGAAGTCAAGGCGAAGAATATCAATGGCATTAAGATGGAAATAACCACGAATGATTTTTGAATCCTTGTCTGTTATTTCATTAATCATCTTTCTCCAATAACGATTGAATAAGTTGCCATCTGTGTAAGCTGTCGCTGTATAATATACTTCAATCGGCATCCCAAATGATAAGTCGAATGTTGGAGCAGAAACACTATCCAAATGACCTGCATAAGCATAACTACTTTGAGTATATGTAGTACCTGATGATGTCATGTAGTTATATGGAAACTGTGTTGTCTTAACACCGCCATAGTAAAGTATTCTGATGTTTCCTGTCTTGGGAGTTGGAACACCTGTCGATGAAATATCAAATATTCTTGGAACAACTCTATCTGTTGCATTCCTATCTGCTAATGGAGTTGCGCTGAATATCACTTCCGTTTTTCGCTCATTCTTGCGATGATCATTACGGACACTATACAACTTATGACCATAATTATACCCATAATCTGTCTTGTATTTTTTATTATAGTAATCCGCATCATCCTTGTAAGTAAAGTGATATGTCTTTGCATCCAACTCACCCATCGGAATAATTTCCAAATCTCTTGACATATCCAGCTTATATGTCCAATCTCTCACCGTTCCTGTTGATGCATAAAAATCATCTCTCGGTTCGATTATGAAATTATTTGAGTTCAATTTATCTTGGTCAACATAAAGATTAAACATCTTGATAATAGATGACAAGAAATCCTTTTGCTTTATCTGTTGAGGTAGCACACCATTCATATCAACTGTGTCACCTTCCATTATTGTTGTATCGGCAATGGATGCATTAAAGTAAGAACCTGATTTTATTCTTGTTTTCCAGTAATTAGTTGCAGATGGACTTTGTCCTGTTGCTAAAGTGAATCCTGCGTTATATGTATAAATCTTTATCTTTACAACATCACCTTGATTTAAATATGTTTGACAAATGCTTTGACCATTACCAATAGTTGAATAAGTGCCTGATGGAATTGCTGAACCTGCTGTATATCCTGAATCTATATTAATAGCATTCGCTTGTATTGATGTAGCATTGGATGCTCTGATATTTACAGGTAAAGCATTAATTACTATTCCATTTCTATAAGATATAATATTAGCAATTGGATAAATACTTGTAGTATTTAATGTAGTTGTGCCTGAAGTATTAAACTGTAGGTCAATATTGAATCCACCAATGATATTGTATGTGCCTGAATTAGATGCTGTAAATGTGTAGGTTGAAGTATTGTAAACATTGCCCGGATCATAGTTAGGACTCGATGAATCATCTTGAAATGGAATAGTTGTATAAACAGGTGAACCACTTGCATTAATTATTAAATCACTTGTTGATGATGCCCTGAATGTTCTGTCAAGAATCTGTGAATTGCTTAACAATGCCTGACCTTGTGTATATGGAATGATTAAAGATTTGAAATGCGATGACTCAAGGAATGTCGATGTCCAACTAAATCCTTCAGTTTCAAATATCTTTTTAAGTATTGTGTAAACATAAACAGCAGGTTTGAAATCCGTTACCTTCCAATCTGTATCGTTATTCGTTGCGTAATCAATGTAAGGATATAC
>Ga0224500_10000323_pt1 | contig 33611 bp, 32 predicted proteins | sample SF_Oct11_sed_USG_FD_168126 | JGI IMG/M metagenome (GOLD analysis project Ga0224500, IMG submission 168126) | Sediment microbial communities from San Francisco Bay, California, United States - SF_Oct11_sed_USGS_4_1 | ecosystem: Environmental > Aquatic > Marine > Sediment | place: USA: California... | reverse complement strand
ACAACCTCGAACCGAACGTCAAAGGCAGTCCGGGTGGGCTGCGCGATATACAAATGATCGGCTGGGTCGCAAAACGACATTTCGGTGCAGCAACTCTCGCTGAACTCGTCGACCACAAATTCCTGACCAAAGGCCAGCTGAAGCGCCTCAAGGACGGCGAACGATTTCTCTGGCGCATCCGCTATGCCCTGCACATCCTGACCGGGAGACGCGAAGACCGTCTGCTGTTCGACTACCAGATTCGACTGGCAAAAATGCTGGGTTACGAAGACGCCACCTACACGCTGGCCGTCGAACAACTTATGCAGCGTTACTACCGAACCGTCATGGATTTGAGTCGACTCAATGAAATGCTGCTGCAGCAATTCGAAGAAGCCATACTCATGGATCCGAATGCGCCGGCAGAGCCACTGAACTCGCGTTTTCAAGTCAAGAATGGGTTCCTGCAGACCGTCGACGACAAAGTGTTCGCACGCGAGCCGTCAGCGATGCTGGAGCTGTTCCTGTTGCTGCAACAAAATCCGGAGCTGCGCGGTGTCAGCGCCTACACGGTCGGCTCCGTGAAGCGGCATTTGCATCTCATCGACGACGAATTTCGACAAAACCCACGAAATCATCGGCTGTTCCTGAATATTCTGCGCGCGCCAGAAGGCGTCACGCACGAGTTGCGCCGCATGAATCTCTACGGCGTACTGGGTTTATATATTCCGTCTTTCGGGCGCATCGTAGGGCGCATGCAGTACGACCTGTTTCATGCGTATACGGTTGACGAGCACACCCTGTTCGTCGTTAGCAACCTCAGGCGCTTCGCACTGCAGCGCTTCAATGACGAGTTTCCGCATTGCAGTGAGGTCATGCAGTCGCTGGACAAGCCGGAAATTGCCTACCTGGGTGGACTCTTCCACGACATCGCCAAGGGACGCGGTGGTGACCACTCCGAGCTCGGCGCCGTCGATGCCGAAGCATTTTGTCTCGAGCATGGACTTAGCAAATACGAAGCGAGCACCGTCGCATGGCTGGTCCGCCACCATCTTATCCTGTCAACCACCGCGCAGAAAAAAGACCTCGGCGATCCGGATGTCATCAACGAATTTGCTGTCACCGTCGGCGATTCTGTGCGGCTCGACTACCTGTACGTCCTCACCGTCGCCGACGTGCGTGGCACCGATCCAAAACTCTGGAATTCCTGGAAGGCGCAACTGTTCCGCGATCTTTATGAACTCACCAAAAAAGCCCTGCGGCGCGGTCTCGAAAATCCCATCGAAAGCGATCAGCTGATCAGCGAGAAGAAAGAAAAGGCGCGCAAATATCTCGAAGAAACCGGCGTGCATGAAGACAAGCTGGCGGATGTCTGGCAACTTTTTAACGACAATTATTTCCTGCGTTATCGCAGCTCTGAAATTGCCTGGCATACAGAGTGGCTGGCCGATTCCGATACGTCCATTGACGGTCTGGTAGATGTGCGCCGCCGGCGCACCGGTGATGGCGTTGAGGCCGTGCTGCTGACACCGCAAATGAAGCGAACCTTCGCCCACGTTACTGCGGTGCTCGATGAACTTGGCATGACGATCATGGACGCTCGCATCGTGCCTTTGGATAACGGTAAAAGCATTGATACGTATGTTTTTATGGAGTCAGACAAACGTGTCGATATCGACGAGGAGAGAATTAACAAGATTCGCCGATCTTTGACGCGCATACTGACGGCGAGCGACGAGACAGTGACTAAAGTGACCCGTGCCGTCACGCGGCAGGCACGTATGTTCACGACGCCGACACGCGTGGACTTCAGTCCTGGCACTACCGACGGCCAAACCGTTTTTGAACTTGTCACGGCCGACAGACCCGGATTGTTGAGCAAGGTCGGTCAGGTATTTATCGAGCAAGGTATCTATATCACCTCCGCCAAAATCATGACGATCGGTGAACGCGCGGAAGATGTGTTCTATATTAATGATCTGTCTGGTGAGCCCCTCTCGGTAGACGCCCTGGACAAGCTTGCCGATGCACTGCGACAGACACTGGAACCATCCCCCAAATAGCACTTCATGAGAGCGACATGCAGGATCTGGAAACAACGATAGAGCAGGCCTTTCTGCACCGAGCTCGGGGTTTTGATGACCGCGACCAGGTGCAAGCGGCCGTAGCGGAGGCGATTACCCTGCTCGACTCAGGCAAAGTGCGCGTCGCTGAAAAGCGCGGTTCTGATTGGCACGTTAATCAGTGGCTGAAGAAAGCGGTCCTGTTGAGCTTTCGGTTAAGTGACAACAAGGTGATCGACGGCGGTCATTCGCGTTTCTACGACAAGGTCGCGATGAAATACGCCGATTATTCCGAAGAGCAGTTCAAAGCCGACCGTGTGCGAGTCGTACCGGATGCGATCGTCAGACGCGGTGCCTATGTCGCACCGGATGTGGTTTTGATGCCGAGCTACACCAATATCGGCGCCTACATTGACAGCGGCACAATGGTAGACACCTGGGCGACCGTCGGCAGCTGCGCGCAAATCGGCAGGAATGTGCATCTCTCCGGCGGCGTGGGCATCGGCGGCGTCCTTGAACCGGTGCAGGCCGGCCCTACTATCATCGAGGACGATTGCTTTATCGGCGCGCGCTCTGAAGTCGTTGAAGGGGTCATCGTCGAACAGGGATCGGTTATCTCAATGGGTGTGTATATCGGCCAAAGCACGCGAATTTACGATCGCTCGACCGGGACCATCAGTTATGGTCGGATACCGGCGGGCTCGGTGGTTGTAGCGGGAAACTTGCCATCCGACGATGGCAAATACTCTTTATACTGTGCAGTCATCGTCAAGCGGGTCGATGCGAAAACACGAGCAAAAACGGGCCTTAACGAACTTCTGAGGGATATTGACTAATTGATATGTTGACGGTATTCGGCATCCGGAGTTGCGATACGTGCAGGAAGGCGCGCAAATTCTTCGCGGAAAATGACATTGAATATCGATTTCATGACGTACGCGACGACGGTCTCGATATTCAGATGCTGGAACGCTGGACCGCGCGAATCGACTGGACGAAGCTACTCAACAAGCAGAGCCTGACCTGGCGCAAAATTCCGGAAGTCGATCGCAGCGAGACAACCAAGAGTCGCGCGTTCGCGCTCATGATCGAAAACCCGACCCTCCTGAAACGCCCGGTACTTGAGTCCGACACCTTTATTGCAGTCGGATTTTCCGAAAAACGCTTTTCCGAATTCTGGAAGAAATTGCGCTAGGCGCGCCACATCACCCTATTCGTCCGGTGATGTAATCTTCTGTCAGTTTATGATGAGGGTTGGTGAAAACCTTGTCGGTGTCATCCACCTCCACCAGGTAACCGAGATGGAAGTAGGCAACCCGTCGTGACACCCGCGCGGCCTGCTGCATGGAATGGGTGACGATGACGATCGCGTAGTCTTCGCACAGTTCGTCCATTAAGTCTTCGATGCGCGCCGTCGCGATTGGATCCAGAGCTGAGCAAGGCTCATCCATCAGGATTACCTCGGGGTTAACAGCAATCGTCCGCGCAATGCACAGCCGTTGCTGTTGTCCGCCAGAAAGACTCGTGCCGGGATCGTCCAGCCTGTCTTTGACTTCCTTAAGCAATCCGGCGCGTTCGAGGCTACGGTGCACTATGTCGTCGAGCTCGGCCCTGTCCCCGGCGAGTCCATGGATCCTGGGTCCGTAGGCGACATTGTCGTAGATACTTTTCGGAAACGGATTGGGCTTTTGAAATACCATGCCAACACGAGCCCGCAACACAACGGGGTCCAGAGTCTTGTCGTATATATCCCTGCCGTCCAAACTAATGTTGCCGGTGACTCGAGCGGATTCGATCGAGTCATTCATGCGGTTCAGGCAGCGCAGAAATGTCGACTTCCCACAACCCGACGGGCCGATCAGCGCAATAACTTCCTTCTTCCCGATTTCAAGCGTCACGTCTTTTATCGCGTGATTGTCGCCATAGAAAACGTTCACGTTTTCCGCGACCATGAACGGATTGGCACAGCGCACGTTACCGACAGTCTCTCGACCCAGCTCCACTTGTTGCCCGCGATAGTTCGGAACAGCGCTCGTGCGTGATGCACTCATATTTTTCTTCACTAAGGTTTCAGTCATTTCGCCATCTTTATGGTGATAGGCCGCTTTTCTTGACGCAACTACCATCTGCGTTCCATTCGTCGTCGCAGGATAACAGCTGCAAGATTCATCAGCAGCAGGAATGCCAGCAATACGATGATTGCAGCTGAAGTACGCTCGGCGAAAGCGCGTTCCGGACTGTCCGCCCAGAGGTAGATCTGCACCGGCAATGCCGTAGCCGGATCTGTAAATCCGCCCGGAACATCAACGATAAATGCGATCATGCCAATCATCAGTAGCGGCGCGGATTCGCCAAGCGCACGGCTCATTCCTATGATGGCGCCCGTCAGCATTCCCGGCATGGCGAGCGGCATGACATGATGGAACACGACCTGCATCTTGGACGCACCGAGCCCCAAAGCCGCTTCGCGAATCGACGGCGGTACAGCCTTGATCGCTGCGCGCGAGGCAATAATGATTACTGGCAGTGTCAGCAGCGCCAGGACCAATCCACCCACCAATGGCGCCGATCGTGGTAAACCCATCCAGTTGATAAAGACGGCAAGGCCCAGCAAGCCGAAAACGATGGATGGCACTGCTGCGAGATTATTTATATTCACCTCAACCAGATCGGACCAGCGATTTTTGGGCGCGAATTCCTCGAGGTAAATAGCTGCCGCCACGCCGACAGGGAACGCCAGGGCAATGGTCACAACCAACATGAAAAAGGAACCCATCATCGCGCCGCGTATGCCAGCCAACTCCGGCTCTCGCGAATCGCCATTCGTAAACAGGGCTTTGTTCAGCCTCAGGTCAACGCGCCCCGCCTGGTCCAGGGTATCGATCCAGCGGATCTGCCGGTCGCTCAGATTTCTCAGGCTCTCGTCGACCGTAGCGTCGATATTGCCTTTCATCAGCATGTCGACGTTGGACGCTGCGGGAACCCATATTTCCTGAGTCGTGCCGATCAGGTCCGGATTTGCAACGACCAGGTCGCGCACCTGGAATCCTGCGCCGACACTGAGCAGGCGATTCAGCTCACGGCGATCATTGCGTCCGCTAAGCTCCGGAAAATTGTTTCGCAGCGCTGTCCTTACAAGGCCGTCAAAATCAGCATATTCGAGGTCAAGCTCACCACCCGGTGCTATGGTCTCCGCGGTCAGCTCGACATCGAGCAACAAGTAAGTCTGCACAAACGCGGAAGCGCCCTTTGCAACCAGGGTCGAAAAGAATATGCCGAGGAACAAGATACCGATTGCTGTTGCAAGTAAGCCCGACGCCCGAAAAATCTTTTCCTTGCGCTTGCGGCGAGATAATCCCGCTTCGACTCTTGCTCTGCTCGTCATTTGATTGGGCATGCCGGCAGCACCTATTCGTATTGTTCGCGGTATTTGCGAACGGTATACAGTCCGATAATATTCAGAATCAGGGTGACGATAAACAGCATCAGGCCAAGCGCGAAAGCCGCCAGGGTCTTGGCGCTGTCAAATTCCTGATCGCCCACCAGCAAAGTGACAATCTGCACGGTCACTGTAGTCACTGCAGAAAACGGGTTTGCGGTCAGATTGGCAGCGAGGCCGGCCGCCATCACAACAATCATGGTTTCACCGATAGCCCTCGACACGGCCAGAAGGATGCCACCGACGATGCCTGGCAAGGCCGCGGGCAGGATCACCTTGGTCATCGTTTCAGAACGTGTCGAGCCGAGCCCGAGTGCGCCGTCGCGCATCGCAGACGGCACTGCGTTAATAGCATCATCAGTCAGCGACGACACGAGCGGGATAATCATGATTCCCATAACAAGCCCGGCCGCCAGTGCACTTTCGGAGGCCACTTCGAATCCGGCCGATTCTCCGACTCGACGCACCCAGGGCGCCACCGTCAATGCAGCAAAAAATCCGTAAACAACGGTCGGTATACCCGCCAGGATTTCCAACAGTGGTTTCGCGATTCCGCGAACACGAGCGCTTGAATATTCCGCAAGGAAAATTGCCGTCATAAGTCCGACCGGGACTGCAACGATCATGGCGATCGCCGTAATCAGCATCGTACCCGCAAACAGCGGCACCGCACCGAAACTTCCGGAGGAGCCTACCTGATCGGCTCTTATCGCGGTCTGCGGGCTCCAGGTCGTACCGAAAAGAAACTCGCTAACCGGTACCTTTTGAAAAAACACGATCGCTTCAAACAGCACCGACAGCACGATTCCTATCGTGGTAAACACGGCGATGCTGGAGGCTACGATCAAGGCCCAGCGGATCACGGTCTCAACTTTGTTTCGCGCGCGCAGGTCAGGATGAATTCTGCGCCACGCGAGCGCTCCACCGAGTGCTGCAAGGCCCAGAACGAGCACGGAGAGCAAGCGCCGGCTGGTGGCGTTGTATTCATTGTATAAATCGGCGGCGCGTTGAAAGTCTGCGTTGATCGCTGCGCTGACGACGTCACCGGTTGCCAGGTTCCGGATGTTGTTAATCAGCAGATTCAGTTCCCCGGCGGGCAGCTCCTGCTGCGATGCCGGCAAACTTTTGACGACCATTGCCGTGATGATGCCCGGCTCGACCAGCATCCATCCTGACAGCAGCGCCAGCGGCGGCAAAACGCACCATATCGACACGAAATAGCCGTGATATCCCGGCAGGGAATGCAATCCCTTGCCCCTGCCCGGGCCGCCCACAACGGCGAGAGACCGGCTGCGTCCGAGGTAGAACGCAGCGATACTCATGAATCCCATCAATAGTATGAGCGTAGTGCTATGCATTGTTATTTTGAGCCGCTCTCTGAACCAGCGATATTACTACTGACTGGTCAGCGGTAGTGTATTCAGTTTAAGCGTATTCGCCGCCACTTCGCGTCGTTCGTCCTCCGGCAAGGGGATCAACCCTCGATCCGACAGATAGCCCTCTTCGCCCCAGGCTCGCTCGCTGGTGAATTCGCGAAGATAACCGCGCAATCCGGGTATTACATCGACGTGCGCTTTCTTGGCGTAGAAAAACAGCGGTCGTGAAACAGGGTAGCTGCCGTCCGAAATCGCATCGAACGTGGGTGCAACGCCATCGATCGAAGCACCCTTTACCGATTCCCGGTTTTGATCGAGGAAACTGAATCCGAATATGCCAAACGCATGCGGATTGGCCTGCAGCTTCTGCACGATCAGGTTGTCATTTTCTCCAGCTTCGACGAAGGCGCCGTCTTCCCGCACCGTATGGCAGATCGCCTTGTACCGGTCTTCGTCGGATTTCTTGAGGTCCTTAATCCATGCTACCGAGCTACAACCGCCCTCCATCGCAAGTTCGACAAACGCATCGCGGGTACCGGATGTCGGTGGTGGGCCGAGGACTTCGATCTTGATTGCGGGCAAGTCGGGATTAACATCGGCCCAGGTGACAAAGGGATTCTCGATGAGTTCGCCGGCTTTCTCGCCAGGTACCATTTTTGCGAGCGCCATGAAGATATCGCGGCGGCTCAGGTCCAGGGCGTCGGATTGCAACGCATTTGCAATGACAATGCCGTCGTAGCCTATCTTCACCTCAACAATCCCGGTGACGCCGTTACTCGCGCAAGTGCTGATTTCGGATTCCTTGATGGCACGAGATGAGTTCGCAATGTCCGGGTAATCAACGCCGACGCCGTCACAAAACAACTTGAGGCCACCACCCGATCCGGTCGACTCGATTTTCGGCGTCTTGAATTCACTGCCCCGACCAAATCGCTCGGCGACGACAGTGGCAAATGGATAAACTGTCGACGAGCCGACGACGTAAACGTAGTCGCGTCCGGATTGTGCGAACGTGCTGGCGGAAAGCGTCAAACCAACGATGCTGACTGAAAGAATGCTTGAAAACCTGCGCTTGTTAATCACTGATTGTTACTCCGGATTGATTCTAGGACCGGGCAAAGGATAGCCACGAATTGTTACCGATTTGTTGCAATCCGCAGTCACTTATATGGCGCCGGATTTTCAGCATATTTTATTATATTTTTCATACACCTATGCTAAGGTCCCCGACCTATGACTGAGCTCAGGAATGACCCCGAAATAGATCTGCTTTGCGAACTGGTGCGATGCGCATCGGTCACGCCGCATGATGCCGGCTGCCAGGCTATCCTGGCCCGGCGCCTTGAAGCGATGGGCTTCGAATGTGAAACCCTGGTTTTTGGCGAGGTCACCAATCTTTGGGCACGTCGCGGCAAATCGTCCCCCGTACTGTGTTTTGCCGGACACACGGATGTGGTACCACCGGGCGATACCGATGCCTGGAGCACCGATCCGTTTGAGCCAACTTTCAAAGGCGATACTGTCTACGGTCGAGGCACGGCCGACATGAAGAGTGGCCTGGCCGCGATCGTCGTAGCTATCGAGCAGTTTCTCAAGGACCGGCCGGAGCACAAGGGCAGCATTGCCCTGCTCATCACCAGCGACGAAGAAGGCCGTGCGCGCGATGGCACGCTCAAGGTCATGGAGACACTGACAGCCCGTGGGGAAAAGATAGACTGGTGCGTCATCGGAGAACCGTCGAGCGAAAAGGTTCTTGGCGACCTTGTTCGCATCGGGCGGCGCGGCTCCCTGAGCGGCATGTTGACGGTAAAAGGCATCCAGGGGCACGTGGCTTACCCGCAGCTGGCCGTGAATCCTATTCGACGGTTTGCGCCCGTGCTCGCGGAGCTGCATACCATTGAATGGGATCGCGGAAACGACTACTTCCCACCCACCAGTTTTCAGGTGGTCGAAATCCAGAGCGGAATCGGCGCCCCCAACGTGACGCCGGCGATACTTACGGCACGCTTCAATTTCCGCTACTCGACCGAGTGGACACATGAGTCATTAAAGAAACGCGTTCACGAAGTGTTCGATGCGCACGACATCGATTACGAACTCAGGTGGCATCTGTCGGGGGAACCCTTTCTGACCCAGCCGGGCAAGCTCATCGACGCCGTTGTCGCCTCAGTCGAAGAACACACAGGAGCGCCACCGGAACTGTCAACGGGCGGCGGCACCTCGGACGGCCGCTTTATATCGCCCGCTGGCGTCGACGTTGTCGAACTCGGCCCGGTCAATGCCTCGATTCACAAGCTCGACGAGCATGTGCGAGTGGCTGATGTCCTCCGCTTGACCAGCATGTACCGCCGCATCATGGAGCTGATGCTTTAGCGCCTCAGGTTATTCCAGATTCCGGCACTACCCAGTCCCAGCAAACCGATGACCACCCAGGTAGGCATGGACAATCCGAGCAATCGCCACACGACTTCCGCGCACTCGCCAGAGCCCTTGAAGATCATGCCCAGTGCATCCTGCAACGGAAAATTTTCCACCATGTACTCGAAACCCGGACCGCATGACGGTACTTCACTCGGCGGCAAATTTTGCAGTCGCACATGCCAGCCAGCGACACCCGTGCCACTTGCGGCGACCAGGGCAATCAAAGCGCTGTAGATCCGGCCACTTAAAGCGCCACCATTGTGCAAGGCCGCCGTCAGGAAAATGATGCCCAGCAGTATCACGGCAATCCGTTGCAGTATGCACAACGGACAGGGATCCAATAACATGACGTGCTGCGCGTACAACGCAAATCCCATCATGCCGGCGCAAGTCAGCGCTCCAAAAAAATTGAGCACGCGTTTGTTCGGCAAATTCATGGCTTACTCAGTCGCTTGAAATATCAGAAGAATCGGAAATTCCAGTATGGCGCACATCCCGACCCTGCGCCATATAGATGACGTACTCGCAAATATTCTTGGCGTGATCGCCGATCCGTTCCAGCGAGCGCGCCGCCCAGGTTACGTTCATCACACGCTTGATCTCGCGTGGGTCTTCCATCATGAACGTAATGCACTGCCGCTGAATGGCCTCGTATTCCCGGTCGACTTCCTTGTCCTCACGAACAACTTTAAATGCCTCGTCGACATCCAGCCTCGCGAACGCATTCATTGCATCACGAACCATGTGCGCCACATGCGTACCGAGCGTCTTTAATTCGCGATACGAATCTGAAGGACGGTCCATCGCCGCCAGTTTTGATGCGAGGAACCCGATCTTTTCTGCCTCGTCGCCAATACGCTCCAGGTCGGTAATCGTCTTAATGACGGCGACGATCAGCCGAAGGTCGCCGGCAGCCGGTGCTCGCATTGCAAGTATCCGGCCGCATTCTTCATCGATACTGACTTCAAGATCATTAACCTTGTAGTCGTCGTTGGCAACTTTCAGACCCAGCTCGCTATCACCCGTGACCAACGCGGCAATGGCATGCGTCAGCTGCGATTCAACGAGCCCTCCCATAGAGAGAACCATGTTTCTCAGACCCTCTATGTCTTTGTTGAAGCGCCTGGAGATATGGCCAGACAAATCGGAAGCTTCCATCACTACTCCATTCGGTCGAATCAGTCGAACTTGAATTCTATATCAAGTTGGACGCGACTGTAGTCGCGTTCAGTTGCCTGAAACCCACCGACTTTGTTAATAAACAACGTGCCGCCCAAGGCGATCTTCCGGGATACTGCGTACTTCACATTCAGTACGTGGCCATCGGAATCCGTGCCGCCACCGCCAAAGTCCGAATCGTTAAACGTCCCGATTACGGAGTCAGCTTCGATGTCTGCGTATACGTAGTTGAATTCCAGGTCACCGTCATTTTTCGCTGCACCCAGAGTTACGCCAAATGCGTAGCCCGTATCTTCGACACTCACCTCACCGTTCCGGGTCGCGTGTGCGAACACGGTCAACGGCCACTCGCCAATTTTCGTATCGAGCTGCGCGAAGACTTCCGTATTCTTGTATTCGTACAGGTAGGTTCCCAGAGGCAAAGTGGTTCCCAACAACTCTACAGAATTGCCTTTCGGGCGAGCGTTGTAGAACGGCAAATTGCCGATCGTATTGGTGTATGCGAAGTAGCCAACACCAGCGGTAAGGCCGGTCTGGTCACCCATCGGGAACTTCATGCCCGCTTGAGCGGCATACAGCATGGAATCGTCCCCAGCCGCCCGCTCTTCGACGGAGAAACCACCGACGGTGCCGAAGAACATGCCGGACTTGTAAGTCAAAGCCAGGCCTTCCGGATTCAGGTCACTGTCCCATACCAGCGGCACACCACCGGCGCGGAACAACGGGTTCTTCATCTTGCCGCCGAAAAAGTTCAGTCCGTCGTTAATCTTCCAGTCGACGTAGGCCTGATCAATCCCGATATCCTTGGTTGAGAAACCGTCGCCGAATGTCTGGTTGGTCGACACCGGATCACCGCCACCCGACGCCAGCCGGAGGACAAAATTGACATCGTCGCTAACCTTGGCGGAAAAACCGAACCGCGCGCGAAACCGCATGCGTTCGACGTTCGCAACCTCGTCCAGATCAATCGTTTCATAACGGAGGCGCATGTCGCCTTTGAAAGCGATGCGGTCTACCCAGCTTTCTTCCTCGGCAGTTGCGGGTGTTGCGATCAGCAACGTTAAAAAAGACGCGAGTAGTACGAATAGCTTTTTGTTCATTGAAATCATCCCTTAAATCTTCCGCCTTGCGGCATCGTGAGCTGTCATATATCTGAATGTGGCGAAACAGTAGGCGCGCGTTGTTGCCTTTATATGACGGGATTGTTGCAGTTTCATTACAGGTCGGCAGAGCTACCGGTAACGCGATTGGCAGGAAAGACACAGCGGAATTCACTTCCATTGCCGGGCTCGCTGCTGATTTCCAGCGTGGCCTCGTGACGCAACAGCGCATGCTTCACGATTGCGAGACCAAGACCGACACCACCCGCATCGCGACTGCGTCCCCGGTCGACGCGGAAAAATCGCTCTGTCAGGTGCGGTATGTGTTCCGGCTGGATACCGTCGCCCGTGTCCTTAACACTCAAAATAGCGGCACCGTCATCGGACTGCCAGCGCAAGCATATTTGCCCGTCGGGCGGCGTATGCCGCAGCGCATTCGACAGCAAATTGACGACAACAGACTCAATTTCCGCCTGGTTGCCGAGCAGCTTCAGACGCGGCTCCGCCTCGACAATGATGTTTGCTCCATCGGCCTGGCCGTCGAAAGTGTTTTTCGCATCCGACAGCAGCTGCGCAACGTCGATCGCATTGTCGTTCGCAGCGACGCCGGAGCTTTCCAGCCGGGACAGCTCCATCAACTCGCGCAGTATCTGGTTCATGCGCTGTGACTGGCTGCGCATCTGCTGCACTGGCTTAACCCATTGCGACGGTAGCTCATCGTCATCAGCCAACGAATCGACGTAGCCGCTGATCACGGTGAGCGGCGAGCGCAATTCGTGTGAGGCATTGGCGACAAAATCACGGCGCATTTTTGCCAGCCGCAAGCGATCAGTAACGTCCCGAATAATCAGCAGCTTCTGGTCGGCACCGTAGGGCACCACGCGGCAATTCAACCAATGGCCGTCCTGCACAGGTGACGGAATCTCCACTGACCGCTCAAAGTCGCCGCCATTCACCAGTGCGACCAGCTCCGGGTTCCGCAAAATATTATCGATACGCTGACCTTTGTCCTTCTTGCGCTTAAGGCCAGCGAGCTCGCCGACAGCACGGTTGCAGCTGACGATTTCATTGTTGGCATCCAGTATCACGGCACCGTCCGGCATGGCGTCGGTCGATTTTCTGACCTCTCTGAGCAGACGACGATAACCTGCCTTGCGCCGAACCGCGCGCTCATGCTCAAAACGAAATCGGGAAAACAGCTGTGCCCAGAGACTTTCACCGACGCGAAAATTGTCGAAATTGCCGGTGCGTAAAGCGCGATCAAAACTCAGCAACTGCCAGACCTGCCAGCCCAGCGCCACAAGCGCGAAGGTCAATAATCCCCACTGCGTTTGTCCATAAAGCCAACCTACCCCAGCGCCTGCCAGCAGAAAAAGCACGAGGTTGATGACAAATTTTCTGGCTGACTCCGACATCGCTCGCTACTTGTCTTTGATCGAGAATCGATAACCGCTGCCACGCACGGTCTGAATGTATTTGTCGGCATGCGAATCGGACAGTGCCTTTCGCAGCCGCCGAACATGAACATCGACGGTACGTTCCTCGACATACACGTTGGCGCCCCACACTCTGTCGAGTAACTGCGCCCGACTGTAAACGCGGTCCGGGTGCGTCATGAAAAACTCCAGCAGGCGATACTCGGTCGGCCCCAACCTGACTGCATCGCCTGCGCTCTTGACGCGCTGGCCAAGCACGTCCAGTTGCAGGATTCCCATTGCGAGCAGTTCGCCGTCGTTGCCAGCGGAGCGGCGCAATACTGCTTTGATTCGCGCAATCAGCTCGCGCGGTGAGAACGGTTTGGTGATGTAGTCGTCTGCGCCACTATCGAGGCCGGACACCTTGTCGTGTTCTTCGGCGCGGGCAGTCAACATGATGACCGGCAGCTCTTTGAAATCCTTGTCCCGCTTCAACATGCGGGTCAGTTCCAGGCCGCTGATGTCAGGCAACATCCAGTCGATTAATGCGATCTCCGGCCTTTCGTCTGCCAGCAAAGCTCGAGCCGTGCGGCAATCTTCGGCTTGCAGAACACTGTATCCCGCCCGCGTCAGATGGAAGGCGACCATTTCACGGATGGCCTGCTCGTCTTCCACAATGAGTACTTTTGTTTCGGTCATGCGCTATCAGCGACCCAGGTTCTTGGTGCAGCTCTGTATTTGAACAGCGCTATGTTACAGAACTGTTACGGGCCTCGTTGCGCCGGTTTTTCGGCAACCTTGTGACGCAGGTACGCAGGCTTAAGATCGCCTGGGTCGATCGCCGACCCCAGCGCCGACAAACTGAGCAGATAGCGGGCACGTGGATAAAGCACATGGGGCTTCCCCGCCAGCCATTGCTCGTTCGCCGCAAACAAGCCGGGATAGCGCTCCCAACCCTGCCCGGCAGCCAGCATCAAATGCGCCTCACCACGCGACAGTTCGTCTATCGCGCCTGTCGCCTGCAGCCGTTCATCGCTGATCGGCCGCGGTAAGCCATCCGCTCCGCGCTCATACAGCCCGAGATAAACCTCGTGCAAGTGTGCGTCCTGGGCGACGGCAACCGCTTTTGCTTCCAGCCTGTCCATTAGCTCGGCCGCGACCGCCGCCAGCGATGAAACAGGAATTATTTTGAGCCCTGCGCCATACGCGAGGCCTTGCGCGACGGACGCCGCAATCCGCATACCAATAAACGAGCCGGGTCCGTTGCCGAGGACGATAGCGTCCAGGTCAGTGAAAGACACGCGCGCCTCGTCCAGCACACTCCGGATCATCGGCATCAACAGCCGCGTGTGTTCGCGCGCTTGCTCTTCGTGACGCTCAAAAATTTCATCGCCAATGCGGAGCGCGACCGTGCAGGCGAGCGAAGATGTGTCGAGCGCCAAACGCTTCACGCTACCTTGCCTTTGCGTTCGTGTTGCGCGAGAAAGCTGGATACTTCATTGAGTGCAGACGTGGATGGCATCGGCGCAAGACACTGCAGAAAAATCTTGCCGTAGCTTTTTTCGCTGATCCTCGGATCGCACAATACTACGACACCGAAATCCGTTTGATCGCGCAGCAATCGCCCGGCGCCCTGCTTCAGCGACAGCGCGGCCATGGGCAGCTGATGCTCCATGAATCCGTTCGCACCCTGGCGACGCAAATACTCGAGGCGCGCCATCATGAGCGGATCCCCGGGTGACGCAAACGGCAGCTTGTCGATCGCGACGATGCTTAAAGCCGGACCGCGAACATCGACGCCTTCCCAGAAGCTGCCGGTGCCCAGCAACACGGCGTCGCCGATGTGCCTGAAGCGCCGCAACAGATCGTCCCGCGGCGCATCGCCCTGTACGAGCAAGGTGCGGCCGCCCAACGCGGACTTGTGGGACTTGCACCATTTTTTCGCATTATTCAGTGCGCGGTGACTGGTAAAGAGGCAGAACATACCGCCCGAAGTGAAATCGAGGAGTGGCGTAACCGCCTCGAGCATCGCATCGGTATGCCGGGCGTCGGAGGGTTGCGGCAGGCCTTCCGGCAAGTACACGAGTCCGTTCTGCTCCAGCGCAAAAGGACTTGGGAAGCTCAATCCGGTGACGCCCTGCAATCCCATGCGCGACCCGAAATGCGAGAAATCTTCGCCGACCGCGAGCGTCGCTGACGTAAAAATCCAGGACTGAAAACCGTTATCAATCAATCCCTTAAGCTTTTCGGATACATCCAGCGGTGTGAGGTTCAGCCGCAGGCTGCGAGGCGTAATTTCGATCCAGCGCAAACCGTCCCAGGCATCGTCATTGCAAAGGATGGCCAGTCTTTCCGCTGCGCCGAGGAGTTGGTCGTGAATTTTTTCCAGTTCCAGGGACGCGTCCGCGAGGTCGCTCACCGCGGTTGCAAGATCATGAATGGCGTGTGCCAGCGCATCGAAGGGCTCCCGGAGCTCGGCCATGAAATCGCTAAGCTCATGACGGCCTTCGTTTCGGGGCGCTTCCGCTCGCAGATTCCGAATCGCCGTCTGCAGTCCGTCCACACGGCGATTCAGTTCGGGCTGCGAAAATGACAATGTCGCCGCACGCGCATCATCGACGAGCCGCTCGAGCTCCCGGCTGCCCAGCGTCACGCCAAAGAATTGCACGGCCAGGTCCGGTACCTGGTGCGCCTCGTCCAGGATGATCGCTTCGGCGCCCGGCAGAAACTCCACAAAACCCTCCTCCTTCATCGCGAGATCCGCCAGCAGCAGGTGATGATTCACGACGACAAGGTCCGCTTCCTGTGCAGCCTTGCGCGCTTTTGCGACATAGCAACGAGCGTACTCCTGGCATTTCTGTCCGAGGCAGTTGTCCGCAGTCGACGTAACGAGCGGCCAGACTGGCGAATCTTCCGGAACCTCGATCAACTCCGCCCGGTCACCGCTTTGCGTGCGATGGCGCCAGGCACGCACTTCGTTGAGGTCGTCCTGCAAGGCCGATGCGGGCTCCGTAACCTGTTCCAGGCGCTGCAGGCACAAATAATTGGCACGACCTTTAAGCAAGGCCGTGGTGACGGGACGCCCCATGGCTTTGCCGACCAGCGGCAGGTCGCGGTGGTACAGCTGGTCCTGCAACGCCTTCGTGCCCGTGCTGATAATGGTTTTACGACCGCTCATGAGCGCCGGTACCAGGTAGGCGAAGGTCTTGCCAGTACCTGTGCCGGCTTCGACGACCAGCTTGTCGCGATTGGCAATTGCCTCGGCGACGGCTTCGGCCATCCAGCCCTGTCCGGCCCGCGGCGTAAATCCAGGCAGCAGGTCTTTGAGCGGGCTTGAGTCGCCGAAAAAGTCAGTCAGAGTGGGCACGGGGGGCAAGAATACAGGGTTCCTCGGGCACATTGCATACTGCATTTCGGTCTCGGATAGGTATAATGCCCGACCTTATAGTCACATCCGAAACTTTCTGCGCTACGACAGGCCCGGTGCCTGGGATAGAGCAGACCTAATCCTTCAGAGTACTTCCAATGACGACGACGCTGTCGGCACTGCAATCCTGGGTAGACCAGACCGCAAGCATTACCCTTCCAGACTCCATCCACTGGTGCACTGGCACCGATTCCGAGTACCAGGAAATGGTTCGGAACATGCTCGCGGATGGCACGCTCACCCGGTTGAACGAAGAGCATTTCCCGGACTGCTATTTGCACCGTTCCGATCCCAATGACGTCGCCCGGGTTGAACACCTCACATTCGTTTGCACGGAATCGAAAGAAGATGCCGGCCCCAACAACAACTGGGTGACGCCAGCGGAAGGGCACGCCAAAGTCGATGCGCTGTTTGCGGGCTGTATGCGCGGCCGCACGATGTACGTGATTCCGTACTGCATGGGCCCGATCGACTCGCCGTACTCGCGCTGCGGCGTCGAGATTACCGACAGCCCCTACGTCGTGATCAACATGAAGCTAATGACACGGATGGGCAAGAAAGCGCTAGAACGTATTGAAAAATATGGTGATTTCGTACGCGGATTGCACTCCACGGGCGATCTCAGCCTCGAGCGCCGGCTCATCATGCATTTCCCCGAGGAACTGTCGATCAAGAGCATCGGCTCGGGTTACGGCGGTAATGCCCTGCTGGGTAAGAAGTGCCACGCACTCAGAATTGCGAGCTACCAGGCCCGCCAGGAAGGCTGGCTGGCCGAGCATATGCTGATCGTCGGCCTGGAAAGTCCCGAAGGCGAAGTTCATTACATCGCCTGTGCATTCCCGTCGGCCTGTGGCAAGACCAACCTCGCCATGTTGATTCCGCCCGATTCCATGCCCGGATGGCGAGTCTGGACACTGGGCGATGACATCGCCTGGCTGCATCCGGACAAGGACGGGAAATTGCGCGCCATTAACCCGGAGTCAGGCTATTTCGGCGTCGTTCCTGGCACGAACGAGATGACGAACAAGAACGCCTACGACATGATCCGGCACGATACGATTTTCACCAACGTCGCGCTTACCGCGGATAACCAGCCCTGGTGGGAAGGTAAAAAGGATGGCGTGCCAGCGACCGACTGGAAGGGCCGTAAGTACGATGCGACGAACGGGAAAGCGGCACATCCAAATTCGCGATTCACGGTCGCCGCGACCAACAACCCCAGCTATTCGAGTCTCGCGGACGCGCCCGAGGGCGTCCCTATCGCGGCTATCGTATTTGGCGGGCGCCGCAAGGAACTGGCGCCGCTGGTTTACGAGGCGAAAAACTGGGAGCACGGCGTGCTGGTCGGCGCCGGCGTTGCCTCCGAGACCACCGCCGCCAACGTCGGCGAAGTGGGTATTGTGCGCCGCGACCCGATGGCCATGAAACCGTTCTGCGGCTACAACTTCGCGGATTACTGGGCGCACTGGCTGTCTTTCGGCAAATCCCTGTCGTATTTGCCGCGGGTGTTTCATGTCAACTGGTTTCGCCAGGATGCCAAGGGCGAATTCCTCTGGCCCGGTTTCGGCGACAATCTGCGCGTCCTGAACTGGATCATCGATCGCTGCGAGCACCGCGTTGAGGCGCGAGAAACGCCGATCGGCTACCTGCCCTATCCGCAGGACCTCAATACGAAAAACCTCGACATCAGCGCCGCAGCGCTCGAAACCCTGACGACGATTGATCGTGAGCAGTGGCGCGAGGAACTGAAGTCCGTCGGTGAATACCTCGATACCTATGGCGAGCGGTTGCCAAAAGCCTTGCGGGAGCAGCAACAGAAGATCGCAGCTGAATTGTCCTGAGTTCAGCGCGCAGAGTGATTGGCGATGGTCGGGACGTCCAATCGCTGCTTCACTTCGAGGCGCAGGATTGGACGTCCCGACCATCACCAATCAGATCGAGCCCGTGACGAACCCGAACATTCAGAACGTTCATGACGCTCATGAAGTTCGTGACGTACCCGGAACGGCAGAAGCCGGAACCCTTGCCACCGCGCCTCGAAGTGAAGCGGTTGCAAGGGTTCCGGCTTCTGCCGTTCGATAAGTACGACTGTTATTTATTCAAGCGTCTTGAAATAAATCGCCAGCGAAGAGCCAGGCTCCTCGGCACGCCCCAGACCAATCGTGCCCTCGTCGCCCAATTCGGTTGAATCGCGACGAACAAGGACTTCCTGTCCCTGCAGGTCCTGAATGAACGTGCCGTTGGTGCTCTGATCGATCAGCACAAACTTGCCGCGCCGCATCTCGATTTTTGCGTGGATGCGTGAAATCAGGTTCCCTTTCACAACGAGATCGTTGTCGTCTGCCCTGCCGAGATTGACGCTCTTTTTACGGTCAGAAACTTCGACGGTCGAATTCTTAAAATTTAACAGCAGCTTGGACGCCTTTCGACTCTTGTTCTCCCATTCAATCGTCGGGAGCATGCTGGTCGCTTCCTCGGGCTGCCAGACAAGCTCGAATAGCGCGACTTCATCGAGTCGGCCGCGCACCGTCGCCACATCGATTTGCCGAGTCTGGTTGCGGAGTTCCGGGCTCATGTTTTCGACCGTAAATCCGGAGATGACTATTTGCCTCGATTTCGCCTGCGAGGTCATGCGGTTTGCTGTATGTACCGCGGCGCCAAAAATATCGTTTTGCTCCTGCACCACCGGTCCGTAGTGACAACCGATACGTATTGTCACCGGTATGCCGTTCTCTTTTTTTCCTTCCGCGGTAATTCGGGTCTGCATCATTACCGCAGCGCCCATGGCGTCGTCCACGGTTTCAAACGTTGCCATTATTTCGTCACCGATCGTCTTGATAACGAGACCGTTGAACTGGTAGGTAGCGTCTTTCATGATATCGAGACAGACTGCAACGGTTTCGCTGGCCTTCGTATCGCCGAACTTGTCGTATAGCTGTGTACTGCCGACAACGTCAGCAAACACAATCGCTACTTCAAGGTCTTTTGCCATAACACGGCCCACAAATTAACGCGCCAAGCGACTAATAATACTACTATTTTTCGGCGATGATGTAAGCGATCCATGCCAGATCCGCGACGCCCTTCTCAGTCGGCGAAAATTCTCCGTTGCCATCGCCATGCTCGTCTTCACCCTCCCAGTAGACGGTGGCTTTGCTAAAGCCCGCCTCCAGCAACAACTCGCGAATTTCCGGCGCGGACCACAATCGCCATTCGTAGGTGAATGCCTTTTTGATTTTCGAGCCATCCTTGAAGTGAAAGTGAATATGGCAACGGATGAAATTCGTGATCGGGTTGAATTTTGCCTGGTGCCAGACATAGGAAAAGCCGTGTTTCTTGTGCTTGGTCTTCTCTTTCGTTTCTTCCTGTGCTTCCGGGCCACCGAAAAGGTCGCAGAAGAAGACACCGTCGTCTTTCAGCGCTTCATGCGCCCGCTCGAAATACGCCCGCAGCTTGTCGCGTGTATCGAAAATGAAGTAGCTGAAGTTGAACGCGACCAGCATATCGACTTTGGGCGTTTCGACGGTCAGTACATCGGACTCGATGAGCCTCACACGTGCCTGATCTTCGATGGGCAGCTTGCTGACGCGATTCTTGCGGCCCCATTCCAGCACGGACGGGTCGATATCGACGCCAATCGCCTGGTATTCGATGCCCTGTCGCACCCACTCGCACGAAGCGCTGGCCGTGCCGCAGAAATCCTCGCGAAACAGGTACGCCGTTCGCCCGGTGAGGGTTTTGAACGTCGCCTGGATAAACTCGATTTCATGCTCGACGTTCTGTACTGACAACTCGTATAGCTCATGGATGTCAGCCGTATCGGCTGCCGTCTGCTGTTTGTTCGCGGGTTTGATGCTCATCAGGGATTTGTAGCCTTGTCGATCGTTGGGTTTCGTGCGGCCCTGCATTGTAGCGGCGCAACTCCGAATAGGCCATTTATTCAATGCGCGCGAGGCGCTCTGGGCCGAACGCCAATAAGTAAGAACCACAATAAACAACATTGTATTTCGAGAGCAGTATGGATTCTGCTGCGTAGTCCTGCCCTGGCTATGGAAAGGCGCAGATACAAGGATGTGATCGTCAATACAGCAAGGCAGACAACCAGCTGAATGCATTCAGCCTAAGGGAGTGTTGTTATGCCCGCTCACGAGACCTTTTACGATGTCATGCGACGGCACGGAATTACGCGCCGGAGCTTCCTCAAATTCTGTAGTTTGACGGCGGCTGGCCTGGGTCTCGCACCCGAGTTTGCCGGCCGTATCGCCCATGCACTCGAAACCAAGCCACGCACGCCCGTCATTTGGCTGCACGGCCTGGAGTGCACTTGCTGTTCCGAGTCCTTCATACGATCCGGCAACCCGCTCGCCAGCGATGTCGTGCTATCGATGATATCGCTCGACTACGACGATACGCTGATGGCAGCTGCCGGCCACCAGGCGGAAGAATTACTGCAACAGACCATCGAAAAGTACGACGGCCAGTACATTCTCGCCTGTGAAGGAAATCCACCGCTCAATGAAGACGGCATGTATTGCATTCAGGCCGGCAAACCGTATGTCGAGAAGCTGCGTTACATGGCCGACCACTGCAAGGCCATTATCGCCTGGGGCTCCTGCGCTTCGTGGGGTTGCGTACAAGCCGCCCATCCCAATCCGACTCGCGCCACACCAATACACAAGGTGATCCTGGACAAACCCATCGTCAAGGTACCGGGTTGCCCGCCAATAGCCGAAGTCATGACCGGTGTCATCACCTACATGATCGCGTTCGACCAACTGCCGCCGCTGGATCGTCAGGGGCGGCCAAAGATGTTTTACGGTCAGCGCCTGCACGACAAGTGCTATCGGCGACCGCACTTCGACGCGGGTCAGTTCGTGGAGAAATTTGACGACGAAGGCGCGCGCAAAGGCTACTGCCTGTACAAGGTGGGCTGCAAAGGGCCGACCACCTACAACGCCTGCTCGACGATCGAATGGAATGGCGGCCTGTCCTGGCCCGTGAAATCCGGCCACGGCTGTCTCGGCTGCGCTGAAGACAACTTCTGGGACAAAGGTAGTTTCTACAGTCCGGTCACCAGCCTCAATGTGATGGGCAACGTAGAGGCAACCGCAAACCAGATTGGCGGCACGCTCGCCGGCGCAGCGGCTATCGGTGTCGCGGCCCATGCAGCGGCAACCGTTATTCAAAAAGCCACGGCCAAGAAACCGCGTGCGACCGAGGAGATGAGCAATGGCTAGTGTAATGACACCTAACGGTTTTGATTTGGACACCAGCGGTCAACGCATTGTCGTCGACCCGGTTTGCCGCATCGAGGGACACTTGCGCATAGAAGTAAACCTCGATGAAAACAACGTGATTCGAAATGCCGTGTCCACGGGAAATATGTGGCGCGGTCTCGAAGTGATACTGCAGGGCCGGGACCCGCGTGACGCCTGGGCATTCACCGAACGAATTTGCGGTGTATGCACTGGCGTTCACGCACTTCAGTCGGTACGTGCCGTCGAGGATGCGCTGCAGATCCAGATACCTGCGAACGCCAATCACATTCGCAACCTGATGATGCTTGCTCAGTACGTGCAGGATCACATCGTGCACTTTTATCACCTGCATGCACTCGACTGGGTCGACGTTGTCAGCGCACTGAGCGCGGACCCGAAAGCAACATCGGACCTGCAGCAGTCGATAAGCCCCTGGCCAAATTCGTCACCGGGTTATTTCAGCAATGTGCAGAACAAACTGAAACGATTTGTCGAATCCGGCCAGCTCGGCATATTCGCCAATGCGTATTGGGGCAGCCCGGCGTACAAGTTGCCGCCGGAAGCCAACCTGATGGCAACGACGCACTACCTGGAGGCACTCGACTTCCAGAAAGAGATCGTCAAGATCCACACGATATTCGGCGGACGTAACCCGCATCCGAACTGGCTGGTCGGCGGCATGCCCTGCTCCATCAATGTGGACGAAGCCGGTTCAGTCGGAACCGTCAACATGGTCTGGCTCAACATGGTGAAGGACATTATTGAGCAATCAATCGCGTTCACAGACCAGGTCTACCTGCCCGACCTCAAGGCGATCGCCAGTTTCTACACGGACTGGGGCGCGATTGGCGGCGGACTCTCGGGCAAGAATGTCATGGCCTACGGCGAGTTTCCTGCCATCGCCAATAACCACACCAACGACAGCCTGATGCTGCCGCAAGGCGCAATCCTTAACGGCGACCTGAGTAATGTGTATGACGTCGACGTTCGCGACCCGAGTCAGATACAGGAGTTTGTGGCGCACTCCTGGTATCAGTACTCCGACGAGAATATCGGGCTGCATCCTTTTGACGGTGTCACCGAGCCGAAGTTTGAACTCGGCCCCAATACCAAGGGGTCCAAGACCAACATCGAAAATATTGATGAAGGTGGCAAGTACTCCTGGCTCAAGGCACCGCGCTGGAAGGGCAATGCCATGGAGGTCGGACCGTTGGCCCGATACCTGGTGGCCTACGCACGCGGTCGGGAAGACATCCAGAACCAGGTCAACGGACTGCTCGAAGAACTCAACCTGCCGATCACTGCATTGTTTTCGACGCTGGGCCGGACTGCGGCTCGCGGCCTCGAGAGTTCCTGGGCAGCGCACAAGATGCGCGATGTTTACGGCGAACTCATGGCCAATCTGAAAGCCGGCGATACGGCGACGGCAAATATGGAGAAGTTCGATCCTTCGACCTGGGAAGCGGATGTCAAAGGCGTCGGCTACGGCGAAGCCCCGCGCGGGGCCCTCGGACACTGGGTGCATATCAAGGATACAAAGATAAAGAACTACCAGTGCGTTGTGCCGACAACCTGGAACGCGTCGCCGCGTGACCCGGCGGGCAACATCGGTGCCTACGAAGCGGCACTGTTAGGTACGCCGATGGCTAACGCCGAACAACCGCTGGAAATTCTGCGCACCATACACAGCTTTGATCCCTGCATCGCCTGTTCGACGCACGTCATGTCCGACGACGGCAGGGAATTAAGCACGGTCAAGGTGCGCTAAGGAGACTGCTATGGCAACCGTCAGCGACGGCCAGAAACTTACAGGCCCGATCTATGTGTTTTCCCTGCCGGTCCGAATCTGGCACTGGCTGCATGCCCTTTCGATTGCAACGCTCATTGTGACGGGCTATCTGATCGCCGTTCCACTGGCATCTCGAGGCGGCGAAGCAAGTGACCATTTCCTGATGGGCACGCTGCGACTGGTGCACTTCTCGGCGGCATTTGTATTTGCGATCGGACTGTTTGTGCGTGCCTACCTCGCGATCGTCGGCAATAGTTATGCTCGAGAACTGTTCATCGTGCCCGTCTGGCGTGGCACGTACTGGAAAGAGTTCTGGCATGAGGTGAAATTCTACTCTTTTGTCACGAGAAAAACGGGCAAGAACATCGGGCATAACCCGCTGGCGCAGGCTGCCATGTGGCTCTTCAATGTCGTCGTCGCCCTGTTCATGGTGTGCACCGGATTCGCGTTATACAGCCAGGGTACGGGTGCCGGCAGCTGGGCCGACACAATGTTTGGCTGGGTCTTCGTGCTCGTACCGAGTTCACAGACCGTGCGCATGTGGCACCTGATGGGCATGTGGCTGATGTTGTTCTTCATCATCCTGCACATCTACATGGCGATACGCGCTGATTTTGCATCTCGCCAGAACGGCGTCAGCTCTATGATCGACGGCTGGCGGACCTTCAAGGACGACGGACCGCGCGATCCGCGGTAGCGGCGCACAAACAGGAGCCTTCGCAATGAGCAGCGCGACAATCAGCATCGCAGACGGTAATCCAGGCGCGTACGAAACGCTGATCCTTGGCATCGGCAATATCCTCTGGGCCGACGAAGGCTTCGGCATACGTGCATTGGAAGAGCTGCACAGGAAATACATTTTTCCGGACAATGTTCGCGTCATGGACGGCGGTACCCAGGGCATTTTTCTCTTACCCTGGGTGCGCAACGCAAGACGACTGCTGATATTCGATGCCGTCGATTTCAACCTCGAACCCGCCACACTGAAACTGATACGCGGCAATGACGTACCGCGATTCATGGGCGCGAAGAAGATGAGCATGCACCAGACCGGCTTCCAGGAGGTTCTCGCGTCGGCCGATCTCGCGGGCGAACTGCCCGAGGAACTTGCACTCGTCGGTGTGCAGCCCGAACTGCTCAACGATTACGGCGGCAGCCTCCGCGATAGCGTGCGGCACGTCGTGCCGGAAGCGGTCGACCTTGCACTCAAGGTACTCGGAGAATGGGGCGTATATGCTGAGCCGCGCGCCAATGCCCTGACTGGCACTGACCTCGTCAGCCCCGGCGAACTGGACATCCGGGAATATGAACAGGGACGCCCTAACCGCAGCGGAGACTCACTATGACCCACGCGCTCATCGACCGACTCATGACGGAACTCGGTTACCCCGAGATCTCGCTTGAAAATCACGACGCCTTTATTCAGCAGCCGGGGCTGAACGTACTGTTCTTCCCTGGCGACCCGGATACGGTCAAGGACGCAACTGATGTTGCCGTCGTTCTGCCCGAACTGGTCGCGGCTTTTGAGAACAGGCTCAATCCCGGCATCGTGGCCGATACCTTCGGTGCCGGAATGAAATTAAAACGCCAGTACGGATTCACGCATTATCCGTCGCTCGTTTTCGTTCGCGATGGTGAGTACGTGGGGACGATCACGCGTATCCAGGACTGGGGCGACTATCTCGCGAAGATCAGCGCCATGTTCACAGCACCTGTGCGACGTGCACCGGGCTTCAGCGTACCCGTAGTCGCAGGATAAGATCATGAATATCAACGATATACCTGTACGTGTCATGGGCCCGGGCAGTCAACAGAGCAAGCTCGGAGAGCCGCCGAGCTACATCGACATGCCCAGTGACATGGCCCGCTACGATCCACCGTTGATGCCCGGCCCGGACGAAGTGCGGCATCTCGCCGGTGCCAGGGAGGCAATGCAGTGGTTGCAGGCGGCGCTGACGCAATGCGATGCAACCCGGCAACGTCAGCTGGCCGACCTGACGCAGATCGATGAAGACAGTCGCAAGCTTGTCAACCAGATACTCGGCGAAGGTGAAGTCAGCATTAGTTATGACGGCACGCCGCGCGCGCAGGTACAGGAGTCCGTACTCGCCGGCATTTGGCGCACTTTCTATTTCGATGACGAGGACCAGATCGCGATCGACCTGCTGGAGGTTGCGGATGTACCGCACATCGTAAGCGCGCGACTCGAGCGAGCGCAGCCAATTGATACGACGGAACCGACATCGGCAGCGGATGTACCGAACGCAATGCCCATACTCGTGGAGCTCGAAGATCGTCGCCTCGATTATGAGCAAAATGGCAAAACGCATTCGATCAACCTTACGCTGCTGCCATTGAGTCAATCGGAACTGGAATTCATTGATATGCGATTGGGGCGCGGTCCTGTTGATGTTTTGTCGCGGGCTTACGGGAAATGCGAAGTTATCAGCACAAAAAGTGCCAATGTCTGGTGGGTGCGCTACTTCAATTCCATGGGGACGCTGATTCTCAACACGCTTGAAGTCACCGACGTTCCGCAAGTCGTGGTCGCCGCGAGCGAAGATATCCGGGATTCCTCCTCGCGTTTGAATGAGATCCTGCAGCCTTACTGGCCGGATAGCGCATGAATCGCCTTGCCGACGACGCAAAGTTAGAGTGTCGGATTTGCTGGTACGTGTACGACCCCGCAGTCGGCGACGACAAAGAACAGATTCCACCAGGAACACCTTTCCTCGAGCTCCCGGACTACTGGCGTTGTCCACAATGCGATTCGGAAGCCGACGCATTCCTGCCAGTGAGCCGCTGAAATGAGCGGGCAAACACCCATCTCCAGCGACACACTCGTCGCACGATTTGACACCATTCAACGCACACGAATGCAAGGCCTGCCATTCCTGAACCCGGCGCTTGCTGTCGAGGCAGTTGGATTTCGTCCTCTCAACAAACACCAGCTGGGCGTATTGATTACTCCATGGTTCATGAATCTCGTCCTGCTTCCTGCAATTGCTTCCGGCTCTGCGTTTTCCGAAGGCAGCAAGATCACGGTCCGCCTGCCGTCAGGGCCTGTTGAATTCACAGTAGCCTGCGATGAAGAACTCGGAACCTACCTGACCGCCGCGCTATTCAGTTCGGTAAGCGAACTGCCCGATCAGGAGACGGCTCGCGAAGTCGGGTGTGAAGTCATGCAGCAAGTATTTAACAAAGCGCACAGCGAGCGCACCATCAGTCGCCGCGCCTTGTTCAGGCGCTCCGAGGCCGCAGATGCATGAGCTCTCGGTTTGTCTGTCACTCCTGCAGCAAATGGAAAGCATTGCCAGGCAACACAATGCGGCTACTATTGACCAGGTTTTCCTGAAAGTCGGTCCGCTGTCCGGCGTAGAGCCTGAACTTTTGCGCAAGGCCTACCCGCTTGCGGTGGCGGGTACGGTGGCTGAAAATGCCGAGTTGTTTATTGAATACGGCGAAGTCATTGTCACTTGCACCGAGTGCGGAGCTGAGTCACCGGCAAAACCGAATCGCCTGCTGTGCGCCGCTTGCGGCGACTTTCGAACACGCCTGATCAGCGGCGACGAGATGATTCTCGAGCGCATCGAACTGACGCCTCGCCAACCGGTAGCTGGTGATGTGGTGACGCCAGTCAGCTGATACTACGCCTGGCGTGACGCCAACCAGCGCAGCATGATCGGTGTTGCGATGGTGGTGACCAATGCCATCACGACAATCGCCGAAAACAGGCTCGCTACAATCGGCGGAATCGGTACCGGCTGCAGAAATAGCCCAGCTTCGAGCGCGACGCCGGCAACGATCAGTTCCACTGCGCCCCGACCGCTCATACCAAAACCAACCATCAATGACTCGTTTCGCGACAGACCCAACCAGTACGCAGGCAATCCCGACCCGATAAGCTTGCTGACAAAAGCAATCAGGGTTAGCACAACGACAAAGCCCGGCGCCTGGCCGATGCCTTCGAAGTCAAGATGCAGTCCTATGGAAACAAAAAAGATCGGCCCGAGAAACCCCGAAGTGATGCCCGACATCTGCTGCTCGACCCTTTCGTACACAGGTGCAGCAACAACCTTTGGATGAAAAAACATGCCGGCAATGAAGGCGCCCAGAATAAAGTGCAGGTCCATCATTTCTGCGAATACCGCGTACGCGAGTGCAGCAATCAGCAACATGCTGAAATCCACTTCGGGAAAGTGCAGGTGTTGCAGATATTTACCGACCAAGGGAAATACGAAAAGTCCGACAGGAACGGTAACGGCAAAAAATAGCGCCGCTTTACCCAACAGCCAAAACACATGGGACGGCTGGAAAGACCCGGAGATGCCCTCTTCGAGCGCGGCCAGCATCAATGCGAGGAGAAAAAGACTCAGCAAATCGTCCCAGAGTGCTGCGGCGATAACGGTTTTGCCAACCGTGGAGTGAAGTTGGCCGAGATCCATGAAGATACGCACAGCAACCGGCACCGCGGTAATGGCGAGAGCCGTGCCGAGAAAAAGGCTCTGCACCAGTTTGATCGGCGAGTCCGGCAGTACCGCCAGCCCAAGTGCAAAACCAGCCGCGAGTGGCACAAGCATTCCGCCAAGCGCGATGACAATCGCCGACTTCGACGTGCGGGCAAATTCCAGCGGTTCCATACGAATGCCGGCCAGTAACATCAGAAAGAACATTCCGAGGCTGGCCAGCGAGATATAGGTTTCGCTTTCGCAGGCTGAGGACAGAAACGCCAGCGGATCATAGGAGCGTCGCAGCAGCACACCGAGGGCCACGCCAGCGACCAGCTCCCCGACGATGGCCGGCAGCCTGACCCGTTCCGCGAGTTCGGCAAACACTCGAGTCACAACAAGCAGGACGAGAATGAGATACAGAATTTCCACGCCTAGCAGATTCGCGGCAGCGGATCATCCTCCAGTTCTTCGAGGAAACGCTCCCCACCGAGAGCTGTTTCGAGAATGACGCGATTACTGATCGCAGTGATACGACCGATGCGGGCGGCGTCTCGACCTTCCGGTATCTCACGCCAAAGCTGCAATGCCCGATCGCACTGCTCTTCGGCTATGACGGCAAGGACCCGTCCTTCACAGGCCAGGTAGTAAGGATCGTAGCCCAACATGTCGCACACCGCCTGCACCTGCTCCTTGACGGGTATGGTCGCTTCGAATCGCACGCCGAGGCCCGTGGAGCGATTGATTTCGTGTGCGATGGACGCAATTCCTCCGCGCGTTGGATCGCGCATAAAGCGCAATCCGTCCAGCGCAAGCAGGGGCTCTGTCAGGGACATCACCGGGCCCGCGTCAGACACCAGGTCCCCGCGCAAGCCGAATGCCTCGCGGGCCAGCATGACCGCCGTGCCGTGGTCGCCAACCGAACCGCTGATGATAATGACATCCCCTTGTCGAATTTTGTCCATCGTCGGTATGACGCCCGGCAGGCGAACGCCCACTCCCGTGGTCGCGAGATACAGGCCGCCACCTTCACCGCGCCGCACGACCTTCGTGTCTCCGGCGCAAATCTTTACGCCGCAATCTTTTGCCGCCAACGCCAGGCTCGCAATAATCCGGTCCAGCGTGGCGATCTCGAATCCTTCTTCAATAAACGCGTTCAAAGTGAGGAACTTGGGTCTTGCGCCAGCGACGGCGAGATCGTTGGTCGTGCCGTGCACGGCAAGAGAGCCGATGTCGCCACCCGGAAATTCCAGCGGCTGAACAGTGAATCCGTCCGTCGTGATCAACACGTCACCGTCGCCGAGCGCAATCGGCACAGCATCGGCCTCGACATTAATTTCCGACGCGCCGAAGTGCTTCGCGAAAACCTCGACGATGAGCTCGCGCATGTAGCGCCCGCCATTGCCGTGCGCCAGCGAAATCCGGGTGTCATCCATCGATCTTTGCCTCCGCGCCCCGTGCAGCGTATTCCGCAACCTGGCCAAAGCTGAGTGCCGCATCATTGCAGGGCAGCTTGAGCGGCAGATGCACGTCGAAACCATTGTTCTTCAGGAGATCAACGGCGAGGGTGGCAAGAAAATTGTTCTGGAACACACCGCCGGTCAGGCCGACACGCTCAACCGAATGCAGGGACCTCGCGGCCATCGCCTGATCGAGAATGACGGTCGCGAGGCTGGAATGAAAAACCTCGGCACGGCGCTCAGGCGCAATGGTGTCATCGCCCAACATTGGCAGCAGCGGTTCCCAGTCCGATCGATATATGCCGGAACCGTCCCGGACCAGCGGCAACACAATCGGGGTTTGCCGCGACGTGCACAGCGATTCGAGTTGCATCGGGCCCTGCGCTTCGTGACTGACATTCGGGAGCTTGCAGACGATTGCCGCCGCCGCATCAAACAACCGACCCGCCGCGGAAGTGGGTGGGCTGTTCAGCCCGATAGTCCACGCCGACCGGGCCAGTCCGTCGGCATCGGGAACCTGGTCCCAGGTCTTGCCGCACTCCCAGTAAAGCGCCGCAGCACTTCGCCAGGGCGCGCGCCCGGACAGATTGCCGCCCGGCAGCCGAAACGGCCGAAAGCTTGCAAAGTGTCGCCAGTCGCCGGCGCAGCCGAGCAAGGCTTCACCGCCCCACAAGGACCCATCCTCGCCGAGTCCGACGCCGTCCCAGGTGAATACGAGCCACTGCCCGTCCTCGCCCAGTTCGGCGGTCAGCGCCGACGCATGAGCCTGATGGTGAAATACCGTGTCGTAGGGCAAATCGTGTCGCCGCGCCCAGCGGTGTGTCGTATACCCCGGATGCGCGTCGCACAGAATGCGCCGTGCACGAACGCCGTAAAGCGCCTGCAAGTCCTCAATCACTTGCTCAAATACCTGGAAACTCCGCGGGTTGTCCATCTCACCGATGTGCGGCGAGACGACCGCGCGATTGTCCCATCCCAGCGCGACCGTACCTTTCATGTGTCCGCCGACAGCAAGGACAGGCTCGGATAATCGCCAGGGCAGCTCCATCTCGCAGGGCGCGGAGCCACGTCCCATGCGTAGCGGACGAACCTGGCCGGCGATGGTCCGGCACACCGGGTCATCGGCGGGCCTGACGATTGGCCGGTCGTGGTGCAGGAAAGCGTCAGCAATGTCGCCGAGCCGCAGCAGCGTTTCGTCGTTTTCGGTCAGCACCGGTTCGCCGCTGATATTGCCGGAGGTCGCAACGAGGGGCCCACCGAAATCGTTGAGCAACAAATCGTGCAGGGGACTGTAAGGGAGAAAAACGCCTATCTCGCCCAGGCCTGGCGCGACATTGTCCGCCAGGTCGATACCCACGCGTTTGCGCAACAGCAGTATGGGACGCGCTGGACTGCGCAGGTACTCAGCCTCCTGTGCCGTCAAAGTGACGGCTTTGCGAACCGCGCCCAGTCCGTCCTTGCCTTGCATGGGAAACATCACAGCCAACGGTTTGTCGGGGCGGTGTTTTCGTTGCCGGAGTTTCTCAACAGCCGCCTTGTTACGAGCGTCGCACAGCAGGTGATAACCACCGATGCCCTTTACAGCAACGATATCGCCGGATCGCAGGCCTGCCAGTGCCAGCCCGATCTCGGAGTTTGCATCGCTGTACTCCATGTAGCCGCCTTTCTCGAAATTCAGTCCGGGGCCACAGGTCGGACAGGCGATAGGCTCGGCGTGAAAACGACGATCCAGCGGATTCTCGTATTCGGCACGACAATCCGGGCACAGCTCGAAGCTAGCCATGCTCGTGTTGCCGCGGTCGTAGGGCAGCGAGCGGATCAGCGTGTAGCGTGGTCCGCATTGCGTACAGTTGATAAACGGGTAGCGGTAACGTCGGTCGCCTGGATCGTTCAATTCCCGACGGCAGTCGTCGCACATAAAGTTGTCGGCGGGTACGAATATTCGCGCATCCGCGCCGGCCGCACTCGCCATGATGCTGAAGCCCTCGAAGAACACCTTATCGATAGGTGTCGATTTCGCGATACTCGGCCGGGACAGTGGCGGGGCCTGCTTGATGAGGTCGCAATGAAATGCGCGCAGCGACTTCGGCGAACCACAGGCAACGATCTCGACCTCACCGAGGCGATTCTGCACATAGCCCGTAAGTTTGTACTGGTGCGCAAGGCGGTAGACGAAAGGGCGAAATCCGACACCCTGGACGTGGCCCGTCAAAGTGATTTGCGTGCCACTAGACATTTGTTTTCTCTTGACGGCGTCCTTCCCAACGATTTTCGCGATAACCCGACGACCACCAGATCCTGCAGGCACCTTCGTCCGAAACCATGCAGGGACCGATGGGTTTGCGGGGCGTGCAGGCGAGACCGTAGAGCCGGCATTCATTCGGGTACACCTTGCCCAACACCACGCGTGCGCAGTCGCAGCCCGGGGGCATTTCGCCAACGCGCTTGCGGGACTCGTCGGCGTAAGACCGGAACACGCGACGCGAATCGTGCGCTGCGTATTTCTCGCGCAGGCGATACCCGGATCTCGGGATAACACCAACACCGCGCCAATTGGCGTCATACACCTGCATCACTTCATCGAGTTGCCGACGCGCGAGCGTGTTGCCTCCGGGTCGCACTACTTCGGGATAGCAGTTATCAAGAGCCCTGCGGCCGCTCTGCAACTGCTCCACGACTGAATACATGGCGGCCAGCAAGGTGTCGGCCCTGAATCCCGCGATCGCGGCCGGCAGTCCGTGCTTGTCGACCACGAACTGCCATTCTTCGGGACCCATGACCGTCGACACATGACCCGGTGCAATGAGCGCATCAAAACCGGGCGCTTCGGACTCCAGCAACATTGCGACCGCCGGCCAGGTCAGTCGGCCGGACAGCAGCACGAGTAAATTTTTGGGTGCGCCCTCGGACAGCATGGCCGCTACGGGAGCCGTGGTTGTTTCAAAACCGGCCGCAAAAAATACGACTGTACGGGCTGGATCGCTATTTGCGATTCTGACAGCCTCGGTTGGCGACGCGATGGGCCGAATGTCGGCTCCTGCGGCTTTTGCCTGCTCGAGTGATCGCGGCTCCCGTTTCGGGGCATTAACCGGCACGCGTAACATATCGCCGAATGCGACCAGTGTGATGTCTTCGTGCAGCGCCAGCTGTATAGCCTCGTACACGTCCTCCTCGGGACAAATGCAAACGGGGCAACCGGGACCCGGGATAAGCTCGATTTTTTCGGGCAAGGCAGTACGCAAACCCGCGACCGAAATGGATCGCTCATGACCACCGCAAACATTCATGATGCGAATTGGCGTCGCGATATCGAGATCGCGCAGCGCATCGAGCCAGTGCGCCGCGTCTTTCATCAAGCTCTCCCCTGCTCCAGCCAGTCCAGCCAGTGGTGCATTCCGTCGCCGGTCCTGGCAGACAACTCAAACACGGGAGCGAGACTCGCAAGCTGTCGCAAATATCGCTCGGCTTCGGCTGGATCGAAATCGCCAAGGACGGGGAGCAAATCAGACTTCGTTACCAGCACCAGGTCCGCCGCACGAAACATGACCGGGTATTTTGCCGGCTTGTCATGCCCCTCCGGACTGGACAGCAGCGCGACATTAAGATGCTGACCAAGATCAAAGCTCGCAGGGCAAACGAGATTGCCAACATTTTCAATGAACAGGATATCGATGCCCTGCAGGTCCATGTCATGCAGGGCTCCGTGCACCATATGCGCGTCAAGATGGCAGGCGCTGCCGGTCGTGATCTGTATAGCGGGAACGCCTTTTGCGCGGATGCGTTCGGCATCGTTTTCGGTCTCGAGATCCCCTTCGATCACGGCAATATTGAAGCGCCCGGACAGGGCCTCGATGGTTGCCTCAAGCAGGGCTGTTTTGCCAGCGCCGGGCGAGGACATCAGGTTGATGGCCAACACGCCGTGCCGGTCGAAATGCTCACGATTGTGCGCGGCCTGATGATCGTTCTCGTCGAGCAGTCCTTTCAGCACGACAACCGACTCGTGCACCTGGCTGTCGGCATGGGTCACATTGCAACCGCAGGTTCCGCACATCGTATTGCTCCTAGGCCGTGTTCTCGGTGGCCAGCATTTCGTCAAATAACTGCCAGGACTCCGCGGCTTCCTGATCCGACACCTTTTGAATGGCATAGCCGACGTGGACGAGTACGTGATCCCCGACCTTGAGGCTGTCGTCCTGCAACATGAAAAGGCTTACCTCGCGTTTGATTCCGCGCGCCTCGCAAACGCACAGAAAGCCG
>Ga0224500_10000321_pt1 | contig 33754 bp, 25 predicted proteins | sample SF_Oct11_sed_USG_FD_168126 | JGI IMG/M metagenome (GOLD analysis project Ga0224500, IMG submission 168126) | Sediment microbial communities from San Francisco Bay, California, United States - SF_Oct11_sed_USGS_4_1 | ecosystem: Environmental > Aquatic > Marine > Sediment | place: USA: California... | reverse complement strand
GTCAGCGGGTTCGTCTTCAGGCATAAACGTCACGACATCTTGCGCCGCATACAATGCGGTTAATTTTTCAAGGGTGGATTTAGCTTCCTGTCGCAGCATTACCATGGCTTCTTCCGGGAGTATACCGGCATCAGCATTATGCATTATCCGCGCTTTGTTGGCGACGAATACCAGCGCGACTTTTGCCTGCAGCTGTCGCGCCAGGTCAAACCCTACTTTTGCCGCCGCGAATGAAAACGTGCTGTTATCCACGGCGATTAGTATCTTGGAATAAGTCATCGTTTTACTGTTTGCGCTAAGAACATGTCCTTATCTGAATTTTACTGCAGGGTGTTTGGTATCGGTATATAAAAATATGCAGAATTGAAGGATTTGCCTACTGGCGTGTCGCAGTTTCATACTTGTGATCCTTGCACGCGCTTGCGCTGGAACGATTGGATTATTTATTACATTAATGTTTTGAATGAGATTCATTAAAACCATGTTAACGATGGCTTTAGAAATTACTTTGCGCTATTTACATTTCGTCAGCATTTTTGCGATTGTATCTTCATTGGTTTCAGAGCATTTGCTCCTGGAAAAAGAACTGACGCGAGCCGAGGTTACCCGGTTGTCAAGGATTGATGCTGTCTATGGAATCGCAGCCATTATCCTGGTGGCAGCAGCGTTGACGTTATGGTTAGGTAGCATTGGAAAACCCGCAATATTCTACAGCAAGAACTGGATCTTTCAGACCAAACTAACCTTGTTCGTCATTGTCGGATTGCTGTCTATCCATCCTACCGTATTCTTCATCAAAAACAGGAAGGGAAATCCCGCAGAGATCGTGGAAATTCCAAGGTCTGTATTCTGGATGTTGCGTTTTGAGCTGCTCCTGCTTTTTATCATCCCATTGTTAGCCGGGTTGATGGCCCATGGTGTTGGTTTCTATGGCTGATCATCAACCATCACTTTAGCGAACCCACGCCGGTCAGGCACGCGTTCCGGACAATAACATGGGTTCCAAGAAATCTACCTGTCAAGGATTAAGAGTACCCCTTACCGTGGCTACGTTCTCCGCCTCAACGGCATCGGCGGAATTGCCCCAGCTCTTCCGGACGTAAGTCAACACATCCGAAATTTGTTGATCGTTCAGGAAGGCATGTGACGGCATCACGTTTGAATACAACTCCCCATTTATTTTTGTTGGCTGGCTGTATCCCTGGAGAACAATTTTGATCAGCTCACGCTTATCTCCCGTTACCAGATCGATGCCGGTAAGCGGTGGGTTCATACCTGGCGCACCCATTCCGTTCGACCTGTGACAAGCCGCGCAATAATTATCATACACCTTCTTACCGGCAACCAATTCTTCGGGTACTGGTTCTTCTTCAACTTTCGCTTTTACGGTCGGTTGGAACAGAGGAACATCAGCATTATTCGGAATGGCGTCTTTGAAATACATGATGCGCCAGATTCTTCCGTGTTGGGAGTCTGAGATATACAAGGATCCGTCAGGCCCTTCGGCTAAACCACACGGTCTGAAGAAGGCATCACCGCTATTGGTGATTGGTTCCGGCCCAATAAAACCATCGGCAAAAACTTCATAGTCGCCGGAAGGCTTTCCATCTTTCATCGGAACGAATACTACTTTGAATCCCCCTTGTTCATGCCCCAGTCTGTTCCAGCTGCCGTGAAATGCAATGAAGGCACCATGCTTATACCTTTCAGGAAAAAGATCACCTTGATAGATCAATACATCATTTGGAGCCCAGTGTCCGGGAAATCCCATAAGTGGCATTTTAGCATTTGCACACCGGTCATCTGTTGTTCCGTTGCCTCCATACTCCGGGTTTGTGAGTTTCTTGCCCTGCAGGTGGTCGTAGTAGCAATAAGGCCAACCCATATCATCACCTTTTTCCAGGTCAAAAAATATTTCAGAAGGTAATTCAGTATTCTGATCCTCCGTATAAAATGCGGGCCAGTAGCGGTGCAGGTCGTCCCTGCCGTGCTGCGTAGCAAACAATTTGTCAACATCAGAATTCCATGTAATTCCCATAGCATTCCTGATTCCGGTAGCGTACCGGTGTTCGAGGTCTTGTACCTGATTCAATGTGTTATCGTCAAACTTCCAGATGCCTCCTCGGGTTTCAAGTTCAATACATGGATCAGCTCCTTTGGAATCCGGCGACCGCAAATTGATTTCGCAACAGTTGCTAAGGGAACCGATGTTCACGTACATACCCCCTTTATTGTCGAATGTGAACGGCTTAGCCACGTGCCCGCCGCCTTCTACCATAGTAACCAGTGTATCACGTGCGTCGGAAGGCAACAATTTACCTGGCGTCATCTTCGACCGGTATATGCGGACGTTGTCTGAATAGTATAGATAGCCGTTGTGCAGTTCAATGCCAGTACCGCTAATATCAGAGAAGCCTTTCACAATATCTGCCCTACCGTCTCCTGATGTATCGCGCAGTGCAACGATGCCCTTACCTTCCCCGTTGAGTTTGCTGAGGTGTAGGTAAATATCTCCATTGTCGCCAATGGCCATGTGCCTGCCACGGCCAAGCGTATCGACTACTACGACTGCACCAAATTTCTCCGGCAGTGAAATTCCACCGTTATCCTTATCAGTGAGGAAATTATTTTTTTCTGATTTGCTGCACGCGGCGAATAGCAGAACTGAAAACAAAAGATTAAGAATTCTCCACATCATATTAATATATATTAAAATCGTTAAGTGTTTGCGAATGGGTCGATTTTTATTCTAGACCATTCAATGGCACACAAGATAGGCAGATTTGGCTAAAACTGTAAACAACATCTGTACGTGCGGTTGCAGGGGTGGTGGTGCGGCGTTCAAACGCAAATACCAGTTTTGTTGGTGAACCCCTTCTTGTATCATGGGGACTACCAAAAACGTGGAAGGTAACGCGGTAAAACTGGGATTGAGATGCAAATCGAGACCAGGAGAAGAAATTATGACAGACCTAAAGCTAGATAGCGCTCAAGTTTGTTTGCTTTAGCAAGTAGAAGCCAAAGGTCGAAATATGTTATTGGTTTGATTTACCGGGCGTTGGTAAGGCGTACTCTTTCCAGTTATTGCCACCATCTGCAGCACGTCCATAGGATATGTTTTCATTTTGCTGCTTGAAGGTCAGCGTATCAATGGTACGCCCATCATTGTAAAAAAGCCCAATAAATTCGCCGCGGTGCGACAGCTTGAATTCCAGGTGCAACTCACCCTGGTCGATGTCGCCATCAGCCCAAACCAGGAGAAACCCACCGGGTTGAATGGTTGTAGCCGAACTATTTGTATTTGGAATCCGATAACCCAACGGGCTATCACGATGCTGTGAAAAGTACATCCCGCCAATATCAACAGGCTTTCTTCCTGCATTATAAATCTCAATCCAATCATCAAATTCGGGACGTCCCGCTGTCGTGTCCGGACAACAGGATAGGTTGTTCGCCATAAGTTCGTTTATGTACAGCTTCGGGACATCTTCTTTCAGAAAGTAAAATATCCAGGCAGCAGCCAGAATCAGCGTCAGCGCAATAAGCCCAAAAATATTTAAAGATCTGCTCATTGTTTATTACTCAATATAATAGCCGTAGTGAAGGTAAGTACTATCCTGTGCGGGGAATATCACTTTCGACGGGGAAACATCGCCATTTTCCGCAAACTTTCCTACACAATTTCTTTGAATACAAATGCCTCTTGCAGGAGTCGCATCAATCGTTTTACGGCGGTATGTGTTTCATTCAATCCCTGCCGGGCTAACGCATCCACCAAAAATCATATTTTTAAATTACTCTTTGCCTGGATTCAACCAGATATCAATGCGAGGGGCTTGCCAGGTATAAGGCTTGCCAAGTATGTCGAGGTCACCATCGCCATCAAGATCTATCATTAGCGATTCGTGCATCCCGAAGCCCGTAAGAATTTCAATCATACTGAAATTTCCTTTCCCATCACCCAGTAAAACTCTTGCGGTAGGATTTTCACTGTGTCCCAGGTTCATCTCCGCCGTAAAGATATCCAGATGGCCATCTTGATTGAAGTCAACAATCCCTATCGAATGACCATCAATTACTTTCTCCAGAAGAATAGAAGGAGTCCATGTCCCATTTTCCCACGCATACAATACCATCGGTGCTGTTCCATCGCCAGCAACCAAAACGATTTCGGGACGATCGCCTTCTATAAATTGTCCGGCGATCGATCGCGTAAACGTATAACTGGCGTCAACGATGTTTACCTGAAATTTATGATTGCCCAGATATTTATACCACCTCCCACCACCAACGATATCTAAAATACCATCGCCATCCACATCAATCTTTGCCAGCCCTTCATGCTCGTTGATTCCCTTCCAAGCAGGATATTCACCCCGCTGCCACATTTGTCCGTCACTGGAGTAAGTATACACTGTATCAAATTCCCAAGAAGAAACTTCTTTAACACGTGGTGGTATTTCCGCGATCAGCAATTGATTTGCTCCCTGGTTCCAAAAAACAAGTTCCGGCTTTCCATCATTGTCAAAATCGCCAAAGAGTTGGTCATGGTGTTTACGCGCGCCAGCATTCTTGATTGTACGTCGTACCCAGGGTCTTTCCTTATTGTAATCAGGATACGGATTTTCCCACCACCAAACCTGATTTGATCCCACATCACCTCCAAATACAATATCAAGATCGCCATCGCCGTCTATGTCAATGTATGCCGAACCGGCCTCAATGCGCAAGGGACTGTTATCAACAACAAATCTGTCCCAGGTTTTTCCTGATTTTCTGTACCACACTACCGAAGGGGTGGACGTTCTTTCCGTAATGACAAAATCATTTATACCATCTTGATCAAGATCAGCGACGAGCAGCGCAGTCTGCTGTGTGCCCGTATTGGGTACGCTCAACTCACCCGTTATCGTACTCATGTGCTGCCAGCCGGGTTTTGCATGCTGCGCCGGCAGGCATATGGGGAGCGCAATTAATAGCACCAAAGTAATCCTTCGCATTTTCAATGTCTCTTTAAAAGATGGGCCATCCGACTTATGGTTGTCGTTTCGGAATTCCAATTTCTTCTTCTGTAACGATCGTCACTATCCGTCCATTTTGTAACAGTAGCACGCCATGTTGTTCTGGCACTGTGCCGCAGCAATCGATTAAAGATGCTCCCGTGAAGTCGAAATACGCCAGACCGGCAAGGTTCACGGCTAAAATAGGCAAATACGATAGCGGGTAGTATGTGACGGAATCTGATTAGGTTCATGCCTTTGAGTTAATATGTTTCCAGCGGTTGGCCTGCTCCCGTATTGGCGTAAATGCATGCTACCGCTGTAAAATATTGAAAGAAGGTGAGAACACGCCCCTGATTACAAGTGTGCAGTCAAAAATTATTGTGTCTTAGGTAGCCGGCGCAAGGTTTCCCAACCTGCGTAGGTGGATCAAATGTGATACGATAGCCTTGGCCATTGATTTGTACTCGTGGTAAACAATGTTGTATTCTTTACAGGATTCTTTTACCATTTGGCTGATGGCAGGATAATGAATATGGCTGACAAGGGGAAAGAGGTGATGTTCAATCTGAAAATTCAAGCCACCCAAGAGCCAATGCAGCAACTTGCTGGATGTACCAAAATTTGATGTGGAAGCGATCTGCTGCATGGCCCAATCCTGTTTATCTTTTGGATCCAAACCCTGACGAAATTGTGTGCCTTCTACAACGTGCGCAAGCTGGAATACGATACTGATGGCAATTCCACATACCGATGTTATAATAAGAAAACCAATCAGCCAGGGCAGCCAGCCTACCATAAAAATCGGAACGGCAACATAAACGACCAGGTACAATGCCTTGCTGATCCAAAAAATGATATGCTCCTTCAGCGGCAATTTCTTTTTTGGTGAATTTACATTAATCCTTCCGCTAAAGTATTTCTCAAAATCCTCGTAGAATATCCATGCCACATAGGAAATGCCATACAGGACAATCCAATAAATATGTTGATAGCGGTGAAAAGCATGGTGAGGCTGTCCTTCGTGCATACGCAGGAAGGGCTTGGCGTCGATATCTGAGTCCATACCTTCCACATTGGTGTAGGTATGGTGATTCACATTATGTTTGATCTTCCAGTAGTACGTATTTCCACCCAATACGTTAAGAAAATAGGCCGAGACGCTATTCATCCACGGATGCCTGGAAAAGCTTTTATGCCCGCCTTCGTGCATCACATTAAAACCAATGATGGCAAAATTTAAGCCCAGGAGAACACAAAGTACAACGGAGATCAGTACCCCGGGATTGAAAAATATCAGCACGGTATATAGGCCGGCCGCAAATAGAATTTGAAAGATGCTCTTCCAGAACAATTTTGCATTGCCAGCACGGTCCAGCTTTTTTTCGATGAAGTACTGGTCTACCTTTTCTTTAAGCGACTTGAAAAAAGAACCTGGGGCATTGTCAAATGAATAGTTGCGTGACATGTGTATTGGTTAGTCCTATAGAACATCGTGACTACAACTTTCGTTCGTCACCTTGCTTTTTTACGGCCTGAACCCGTTTCTCCTCATGGTTCCTGTATTGGGCAGCTCCCTACTGTCAAATAGCATGGCGCCAGGGCGCAAAAGATGAAAATTAGAGTCTATGCGAAACAAATATCTAATTTAATCAAAATAATTAAACATTTGATTAATTCATTCGTTTAAATTGCAATAATTCATTTATGTTTGCCTACATAACGACAGCGGGACAGATGAAAGCGAATAAATCCTTGACGGTACCAGATAGTTCTACAGAGGAAAAAATAAAGAACGCCGCCCGGCGCATTTTTCATAAAAAAGGATTTGCCGCTACCCGCACACGGGATATTGCAGCCGAAACAGGAATCAATCTTGCCTTATTGAATTACTATTTCAGAAGCAAGCAAAAGCTGTTCGATATTATCATGCTGGAAACGATGCAGGGTTTCCTGCAATCCATAAAAGGCGTATTTAATGACGAGTTGACCTCCTTTGATCATAAAATCACGGCGATTGTCAACAATTATATCGACCTGCTAATCGCGCAACCTGACATTCCTTTATTCATTCTGAGTGAATTAAAAACCAATCCCCAGGATTTGCTGGGAAAGATTGGCATGAAGGACATCCTGATGAAATCACATTTTCTGAAACAATTTAAGGAAGCGGTAAAGGCAGGAAAAATTGCGCCTATTCATCCCATGCATTTTATCATGAACCTCATGAGTATGGCTGTTTTCCCATTCGTAGCAAGCCCTATGATCATGGGACTGGGTGAGTTATCGCAAAAAGACTTTAACGAACTCATGACCCAGCGAAAAGTCCTTATTCCAAAGTGGATTAAAGCGCTGCTGAAAGCAAAATGATTTCCATGGAACTATTCAAAACGGAACTGCAATGAAAATACAGAAATTAATCAGGCCCGAAAAAACGTTCATCGTCATGATGTGTTGCCTGGCAATGAATCTTCTTGCCCAGGGTCAGTCCCAACATGCGTTAACCCTTCAACAGTGCTATACACTTGCCAATCAAAATTACCCATTGGTTAAGCAGATGGCATTGATCGAAAAAACGAGCGAATATTCTTTGGAGAACGCTTCAAGGGGATTCTTGCCGCAAGTCTCGTTGAATGGTCAAATCACCTACCAATCTGAGGTCATAGAATTTCCAATTTCTTCACCTGACGTAGCTATTCCCGCCTTGCGCAAGGATCAGTATAAAATCTACGCTGAGGTAAGTCAATCGCTCACCGATGCGCATACCATAAAGCAACAAAAGGAATTGCTGCGCGCGAACACAGCCGCCGATCAACAAAATCTGGAAGTAGCATTATTCCAATTAAAAGAAAGAATCAACCAATTGTTTTTCGGCATACTGCTGCTTGATGCGCAATTGGAACAAACGGAAATAATCAAAACCGATATTCGATCAGGCATCAAAAGAGCCAACGCATCCATTGCAAACGGAACAGCATTGAAAAGCAGTGCGGATATATTGCAGGCAGAGTTACTTAAAACAGATCAGCGGACGGTAGAACTGCAAGCCAATCGCAAGGGATACGCGGACATGCTTGCACTCTTTATTGGTCAGACCATTGAAGAAAATACTGTCTTTCAGACACCGCCGTCCGAAACCATTCCAACGGAGATTAACCGCCCAGAATTAAAATTATATGACCTGCAACAAAAAAGTTTTGAAATCCAGGACAGGCTTATCACGGCAAGAAATATCCCGAGACTAAGTTTCTTTTTACAAGGCGGATACGGAAGACCAACATTGAATGTGCTCACCAACGAATTTGGTTTTTATTATATCGGTGGCCTGCGTTTGGGCTGGAATCTTTCAGGCTTTTACACGTCTAGCGGCGAACGGCAACTGCAGACCCTCAATCGTCAATCTATTGCTGTTCAGCGGGAAACTTTTTTGTTCAATACCAACCTGTCATTACGCCAACAAAATGCCGAGATCGTGAAGCTGCAACAGTTGATGACTACGGATGATCAGATCATTGCACTCCGTGAAAAAGTAAAGGAAACCACAGCCAGTCAGTTGGAAAACGGGACAATCACCACGACCGACTACCTGACTAATGTAAATGCCGAAGACCAGGCAAGGCAGAACCTTCTTTTACACAAAGTTCAATTGCTTATGGCGCAATACAACTATAAGACAACTTCCGGAAACTAATAACAAGTAAAGAGATACCACGATGAAACGTTTTTTGACTTTAATTATCGCCACAATACTCATTTCAGTACTTGCTTCTTGCAATAGGAATGAAGTTGATTTTGACGCCTCAGGATCCTTTGAAGCTGAGGAAACGATTATCTCTGCAGAAACATCAGGCACCATCAGGGAATTTGATGTTGAAGAAGGTCAGGTGCTGGCTGCAGGCAAACGAATTGGTTACATCGACAGTACGCAACTTTATTTAAAGAAGAAGCAACTGGAAGCCCAGATAAATGCCATGCTGAGTAAAAGGCCAAATATGGCTGCCCAGTCGGCTGCGCTCAAAGAACAATTATCAACAGCCGAAACAGAACAAAAGCGGATCGCTAACCTCGTTAAATCAGATGCGGCCACCACCAAGCAACTGGACGATATCAACGCAACCATCGAAGTCATCAAAAAACAGATTGAGGCGCAACGTTCATCGCTTTCCATTACGACAGAAGGCATAAACAAAGATGCGTCCGTCTTACGCGTACAAATCGCACAATTGAATGATGACTTAAGGAAATGTAAACTTGTCAATCCTGTCAATGGAACCGTACTCACCAAATATGCAGAGTCGTATGAAGTAACTTCACCGGGTAAGCCGCTCTATAAAATTGCGGATCTATCCACGATTCTCATGCGCGCGTATGTTACCGGTAACCAACTCCCGCTGATAAAACTGAATCAAAAAGTAAATGTACTGACCGATGATGGCAGTGGCGGCTATAAACAAACTGCGGGATTGATTACCTGGATTAATGACAAAGCCGAGTTCACCCCCAAAACCATTCAAACAAAGGATGAGCGCGCCAACATGGTGTATGCCATAAAAATAAAAGTAACCAATGATGGCAGTTATAAAATTGGCATGTATGGCGAAGTTAAGTTTTAGCCAAAACAGAATTGACGTTGTCCATTGATATGAATATAATGACGCGCTATGCATGATGTCGTACTAGATAAAATCAGAAAAACGTACAACAAGAATAGCCTTGTTGCTGTAGACAACGTTTCCTTATCGGTAAACAAAGGAGAATTGTTTGGCTTGATTGGGCCGGACGGTGCAGGCAAAACAAGCATCTTCAGAATACTCACTACCCTGCTGCTACCTGATGGCGGAAATGCCAGTGTGAGTGGGTATGATGTGGTGAAGGATTACAAGATCATTCGAAACCATGTTGGTTATATGCCCGGCAGATTTTCACTTTATCAGGATTTGTCAGTGGAAGAAAACCTGAACTTCTTTGCAACGCTATTTGGTACAACAATAAAAGAGAACTATGATCTCATCAAAGAGATTTATGTGCAGATTGAGCCTTTCAAAACGCGGAGAGCCGGGAAACTTTCAGGCGGTATGAAACAAAAGTTGGCCTTGTGCTGTGCCCTCATCCACAGGCCCACCGTCTTGTTTTTAGATGAACCCACTACGGGTGTCGATACCGTGTCAAGAAAGGAATTCTGGGAAATGCTGAAACGCCTCAAATCGCAGGGCATTACGATCATGGTCTCCACGCCCTACATGGATGAAGCTACATTGTGCGAGCGTATCGCACTTATTCAATCCGGCAAAATTTTATCCATTAATACTCCAGCGAACGTTATCGCGCAATTCCCGCAAAATCTTTTCGCGATCAAATCGACCAACATGAGCGGTTTGCTAAAGGATTTACGGGATTTTGGAAACATAGAAAGCTGCAATGCTTTTGGTGAGTATCATCATATTACCCTGTCTGACGAGAGCGATGCAACGCAACATGAATTGAAAACATACCTCGAGTCTAAACAGCATGAAAATATAGTGCTACAATCCACAACGCCGACGATAGAAGATTGCTTCATTCAATTAATGAATAACCAGGATGGCGGAAATAGTAATTAAAGCAGAAAAACTCACAAAGCGTTTTGGTGATTTTATAGCCGCGAATGAAATAACATTTGATGTCTACGCGGGTGAAATATTTGGTTTCCTGGGGGCAAATGGTGCCGGAAAAACAACTGCCATGCGGATGTTGTGTGGCCTGTCAACACCTTCGTCGGGCAAAGCCATCATAGCAGGTTTCGATATCTACAAACAAACCGAAAGTATCAAAAAGAATATTGGATACATGAGTCAGAAATTTTCGCTTTATGAAGATCTGACGGTGATAGAAAATATTACTTTCTTCGGCGGCATCTATGGCCTGTCGGATAAGGAGATTAAGGAGAAAAGCGAAATCCTTATTCAGCAATTGGGGTTGCAAGGCGTTACAAAAAAATTAGTAGGCTCTTTACCCCTGGGTTGGAAACAAAAATTATCATTTTCTGTGGCCGTACTCCACGAGCCAAAAATTGTTTTTCTCGATGAACCTACAGGCGGTGTTGACCCCGTTACAAGAAGGCAGTTTTGGGATTTAATCTATGAAGCTTCCGATAAAGGCATTACTATTTTCGTCACCACCCATTACATGGACGAGGCAGAATACTGCAACCGGATTTCAATGATGGTGGATGGCGTCGTAAAGGCGCTGGATACACCATCGAATTTAAAGCAAGAATTCGCTGCCGGTACAATGGATGAAGTTTTTTTTGAATTAGCGAGGGGTGCCAAGCGCAAAGGAGATTGATATGAAACAGTTCTTAACGTTCGTAAGAAAAGAATTCTATCACGTATTTCGCGATAGTAAAACGATGCTGATGCTTTTCGGTTTGCCTATAGCACAAATTACGCTGTTTGGGTTTGCCCTGACCAACGAAATAAAAGACTCAAAAATCGTCATTTGCGATTACGCAAAAGATGAGGCCTCGCAACAAATCACCTATAAATTGGCGGCAAGCAATAATTTCAGCATTGAAGAATCCTTACTGAGTCATCAACAGATCGAAGAAGCCTTTAAAGCGGGAAAAATAAAATTGGCTGTTGTTTTTCCGGTCAACTTCACCTATGATCTGCTACACCTCAATACAGCCCAGGTACAATTAATAGCCGATGCCGCTGACCCCAATACCGGCAGCACCCTCACTACATATGCCACTTCAATCATCAGGGATTACCAGCAGGATGTATTGCAGTCAAAATCCCTCCCCTTAAGCATAACCACTGAAATCCGAATGCTTTACAACCCGGAGCTGAAGGGCGTAACAAACTTTGTCCCGGGTGTGATGGCTTTAGTGCTCATGCTCGTTTGTGTGCTGATGACCTCTGTTTCCATCGTCAAAGAAAAAGAAATGGGAACCATGGAAGTTTTGTTGGTATCCCCATTTAATCCGTTCCTGGTTATCCTTTCCAAAGCTGTACCATACTTTGCGCTTTCCCTGATCAATCTTTCGGTAATTTTATTGCTGAGTGTATTTCTTCTGGACATGCCCATCAATGGAAGTGTTGTGTTACTATTTGCAGAAAGCAGTTTACTCATTGTCACGTCATTGGCGCTTGGCTTACTCATTTCCAATTCTACGGCTTCTCAGCAGACAGCCATGCTGTTGTCTCTCATGGGCTTACTCGTTCCCACGATGTTGTTTACCGGTTTTATGTTCCCGTTGGAAAATATGCCAATGCCTTTGCAGGTTATAGCAAATCTGGTTCCGGCAAAGTGGTATTACATCATCGTCAAATCTATTATGATTAAAGGATTAGGATTTTCATCCATTTGGAAAGAAACACTTATCCTGGTTGGGATGACCACGTTCCTGCTTGTTGTAAGTTTCAAAAAGTTTAAAATCAGGTTAGGATGAGGACACTGAAATTTCTTCTGCGAAAAGAGTTTCGCCAGATATTCCGCAACAAGTCTTTGTTGCCCGTGATTTTTGTGATGCCCATTATTCAATTACTGATCATGCCCCTGGCCGCAGATTATGAAGTGAAAAACATCAACATCTCCATAGTGGACCACGATCATTCTCCCTATTCGCAAAAGCTGATTTCCAAAATTATCGCTTCAGGTTATTTCAGATTATCAGATTACAGCAACTCATTCAACCAGGCATTCGAACAAATCGAAAAAGATAATTCTGATTTGGTCCTGGAAATCCCAAAGGACTTTGAAAGAAATCTGATCCGGGAAAACACACAGCAGTTGTACATTGCCGTAAATGCAATCAACGGAACAAAAGCCAACCTGGGTGGTGCTTACCTGAACAGGTTAATACAAGATTACAATGCCGACATCCGGACAGAATGGATTCAGCCACAGCGCTACAATGCCTCACCAACCATTCAAATCGCTTCCTCCAATTGGTTCAATACCTACCTGAACTATTCATTTTTTATGGTGCCCGGGATTTTGGCTTTTTTGGTTACCATGGTAGGGGCGTATATGTGCTCATTGAATATCGTAAAGGAAAAGGAAGTCGGCACGATCGAACAGATCAATGTTACGCCCATCAAGAAACATCACTTCATTCTCGGAAAACTGATACCATTTTGGGTCATTGGAATGTTCGTTTTTAGCGTTGGCCTGTTCGGCGTTGGCAGGTTGGTATACGGCATTGTTCCTATAGGCAGCATGGGTTCATTATACGCCTTTCTTTCACTTTATCTTATCGCCTTGTTGGGTCTGGGTTTGCTCATTTCTACCTATTCCGACACACAACAACAAGCCATGTCCATCGCCTTCTTCTTCATGATGATTTTTCTCTTAATGAGCGGGTTGTTCACTTCCATCGACAGCATGCCCGAATGGGCAAAAGTGATAGCCCAACTGAATCCCGTGACCTATTTTATAGAAGTCATGCGAATGGTTGTGCTAAAAGGAAGTGGCTTCAGTGATATAAAATATCACTTTTTGATCATTTGTGGCTTTGCCATATTCTTTAACGGCTGGGCTATTCTCAATTATAAAAAGACCAGCTGACATGGCTAGGTTCATGGCAACACCTTTCCCTTTTACCCTATAAATGCATTGATTCAATTCTCATAACCACCCAACAGGGATTAGAAAATTATGCGATTCTGCATCGCGTAGCGGGTTAGGTTTCTTTCCTGAAGTAGGAATCAGATACAACTCCCCCTATTCCTAAAATAAGCATGCCGGAAGCGAAGACCAACCCCTTAGAAACATTGAAAGAGGCCGGCCACTGCCCCACACCAATCATAATAAATTCTGAGCTGACAAAGCCAAGAAGCAACATGATGACATAAAACCACCTTAAAGATGAGATCAGTTTTGCTTCCTGATACCAGGCCAGGAGGAACAACGAAATCATGCCAATTAACACCAGGTGCAGATAAGCGATCACATAGAAACGAACATCATAGGCCAGCATAGCGATGTATGGATGGGCCGACAAAAGCTGGAGAATCAGTTTAACTGTAAAAGCCAGTAATGAAGTTAACAGCAACACGCGCGCAAGTAGTGAGAAGGTATCTGCAATGGCTTTCCTGCTATTTTGCAGTGATTGAAAAAAATACGTTAACGCAATCAACTGACCAAGGGCAGCCAAAAGTGCAATACCGTTAACCAGTAACCCGGGATTCGTCCACAAGGCAGAAAGTACGTAGGCTGGGAAGCATGATAAGAAAAACAGCATTCCAAACTTTTTTGCCTTTTGTTGGTCAATACCAATCCCCTTTTCTTCGAGCAGCCGAAGGAACAACGCCAGAATGCCGAACATAAAGACACCGTTGTATTGAAAATGCAGATAATAATAAACCATAAGATGATACCATTTTGTCTGCCCAAGCCCGTTGGCAGCCAATACACCTACCGCAATTGGACCGATCGCAGAAATCAGAAAGAAAAATAGGGAAGTCCGGGCAAACCAAACAGAAAAAACACATCTACTGTCTTTTGTATCCTTAAAGAAGCGTAAACAAAATACGATCACTACCAACGTATGTACTGTAGAAATAAAGATGGAATAAATCCCATAACCCTGGAGGGGAAACGCAATCAGCATACAAACCAGCAAGAAATTAATTATGATAAGAATGTGTCTGTACCTACCGTGCAAGTGTTGTGGCAAAAATTTAACCACGAATCCAACTGTCAAGGCATTGAATACCCAGCCCAGAAACATAATGTGCGAATGCGAATGAAGCCAGAAAGCGTAATTGAACCCAGCGATTGGCTGATAATAATGCCATCGCAGCAAAAAGCTAAGAAGCGATGCAACAAAGAAAAATACCAATGGGAGTTTAATCAGGTGTTGCATTGCGAATCGCGCGTGCTGTAGACGTTATCATCATTATAAAATAGAGTAAGATACTTCCTGTTGTAACCCACCCGCTTAATGAACGGAATGTAGCAGGAAACATCATAACGTCAGCGGCAATACGCATGGCCAGCGAAATATAAAGTAACCCAAGGGGTACATAAAATAGTGGGTGATAAGGTTTGACCCGAAGCCCCAGTATTCCGGGAAGAATAATCGGCCCGTGTGCAAAGATCATTGCAAAAACAAACCCCAGAAAAAAAGTATGTACTACAATATCATAACCTGGCGGGGCCTCTGTTAATACGATCAGAAAAATGCCTTCCAACAACAAGGCAACATATCCACATAACAGGGCCACACCTGTAAACCTCACCAAACCCTCTTTTTTGATTGTAACCCTGACGACATCGTGTCGCATCAGCCAAAGGCTGATGCATACCAAAGACAAGCCCGCGATGTTGGTTCCTGCTTCATGAAATGGGAGTATTATCCCCAGAACAAACAGACCCAGAAATGCAACAAGTATATTTTTGTTACGGCGCGTTACCGGTAAGAATTTTGCCAGTTCCAGGCGTTCTGAAACAATCGTAAATAACAAAAATCCCACCCACCATGGAAAAGCCATCGGATAAAATCGTTTCCACAAGAGCAATACATTACCAATGAACCAGCACATAGACCCCAGCATAGCCAGTAGTAAATACAGGTTATATTGTGTTTTGAGATAGGCCGCATATACAATCAGGAGCACCAGACTGGCGGCAATAAGCATCATCACCGCAAACTGAAATTCCCCGAAAAGAAATACAACTATACTTGAAGCACTAATTAGCGGACCCGCAAAAAATCCATACTTCTTTAACGGGATTACTTTTTCCAGTGCAATGAGGCTCCCCAAAAACCCACCTACCATAATGGCGCCATGGTGAACATACATTTCGGGAAGTGGGACACTCCATCCCAACCGGCCCAACCCTGAGAGCAAGCCAATGATAAGGTTGCTGAAGGCAAAAAGTAAAAAAAAGGGTCTAATCCGGAGTTGCATTCAAAACTTAATGAAGATAAGCGATACGACGGTTACACAAGAAAGTCAAGTTCCCTGTACAAAACAATATTAAGCGCATCAAACCGACCGACCATGAAACCTGTATCAAAAGCCGAAACGATAGTGCGGCACACGCGTTGGTAACAGTCTTCGTAGCTACATAAACCCTTCGTCTCTTAGGGTTTTAGTTAGGGGCATCGCCATGATCATCAATATCAACCCCTAATTCCTGCCTATCCAAACGGCTAACCAGCGTTCGTGATATTCAAAACTAAGAAAGTCAATAATAAAAGACTGTTTTATCTTTATTTATTTTATCTTTGCCCTCGAAATTTAAATCTGAATATTATGCAGTGCCTTACGCCACACGCCTTTCATATCCCTGTTATGGGTTTAGCATACACCATTGATACACCCATTAAGGTGGCTCGTTTTGGAATTTCTTCTGTCATTTCCATCATCCAGGATAATCTGGTAGAAAAGATGAGGAGCTACTACTATCCAAAAATAGATGAGGCCTACTTCCCCATTACACACGATGAAACCGACTATCGCGCCAAACGCATTACAGACTACCTGAATCTCGTAAATCGGATCGTCAAACGGCAGGTGGAAGAATTAAAGGCTTCCCCATTTGAAGCGGGTTCAGAACTCAATAAGTACTTTGAAATGCTGCCGGATAACAGTGATCTTAAACGTATTTACAATTTAATGACTGATCTTGATGATCCGGAAGACGTACGACAACTGGAACATTGGCTGAAGATGCAAATCGAGCCGGGAAGTATTGATGTGAACATCATGACCAAACTGGATAAGTCCAACCTTGATAAACAAGGGAATGTAATAGAAGATGGTTCCGACGCCGTTGCGGCTTTGCGTGGGTACGCCAATAGCAATCTTTCCAATTCATCTGTCGTCCTTTCTGCAGGCATGAATCCGCGTCTTTTTAGCTACATGGAAAAACAGCACGCATTTGACGCCGATGCCGGTGGCGCTTTTGAAAAAAGAATCATCATTAAAGTTTCGGATTACAGATCTGCACTTATTCAAGGCAAAATGCTTGCAAAAAAAGGACTTTGGGTGAGCGAATTCAGAATTGAATCGGGGTTGAATTGCGGCGGGCATGCTTTTGCAACCGACGGTTATTTGATCGGTCCTATTCTGGAAGAATTTAAAAACAAGAAAGAAGAACTGAGCACCACCTTATTTGAAATCTATAACCAATCACTGAAAGCGAAAGGGAAACCTGAATTTGAGAAAATGCACGACATGCGGATTACTGTTCAGGGAGGAATAGGAACGCATGAAGAAAATGAGTTACTAAGAACTTATTATGGCGTAGACAGCACCGGATGGGGCACACCGTTTTTGCTGGTCCCTGAAGCAACTACTGTTGACAGCACCACCTTGCAATTGCTTAGCAAAGCGGGAGAAGGGGACGTTATCCTAAGCAACAATTCTCCGCTAGGTATTCGATTTCATTACCTGAAGGGTACGACAGGTGAAAAGGAAAAGTTAAATCGGATAGCCAGGGGAAAGCCTGGCAGTCCATGCACGGAAAAATATCTGGTTTCCAATACGACGTTCACCAAAAAACCAATTTGCACGGCATCGCGCACTTACCAAATGAGAAAAATAGCTGAATTGCGCAGTCAGGATTTACCGGAGCAAGAATACAATAAACAGTTAGAAGAAGTGCTGGAGAAAGAGTGCTTTTGCATTGGACTGAGCAATGCTGCGATAAAGCAGTACAAGGTGGCACCATTCAAAAGACTTCAGGCTGTTAATATTTGCCCTGGTCCGAACATTGCCTACTTCACTGAAATTGTCTCGTTAAAAAGGATGATTGATCATATATATGGACGAATAAATATCATCCAGCACAATAACCGCCCGCACATGTTCATTAAAGAGCTCAACCTCTACATCGAATATTGGAGTGAATTATTACGTGACGGAAAAGCTTTTACGGACAACAAAAAACAAGCCTATATCCAGTCCTTCTATGAAAATCTGTCTACAGGAATTTCATATTACCGTAGCCTTTCCGATAGGTTGAAGAGCGAATTTGCAGGCTTGGGAGATAAAATCAATGATAGCCTCGGTGAAGCCGAAGCCCATCTTGCCGAGTTGCTCCACCGTTATTCAGCCAATGCCACAAATAAACCTGAGCCTTTTGTTCAGGCCTAGATTTTTTGTAATTAGGCACAACTAAAAGAACACCTTAAGGTCATGTTTTCAAGGGCTTGTGAGTATGCCATCAGGGCAACACTTTATATTTCCATTAAGAGCGTAGATGGTTCCAGGTTGGGCATCAAAGAGATTGCCAGGGAGATCGACTCACCGGAACCGTTTACAGCCAAGATTCTTCAAGCACTTTCGCGCGAGAAGATTATTTCTTCTATAAAAGGTCCCAACGGTGGGTTTTATTTAGATCCAAAGGCCAAGCCTATTCCGCTCAATACCATTGTGAAAGCCATGGATGGTGAAGATGTTTTGCACACCTGTTCGTTGGGCCTGAAAGAGTGTTCGGATAAGTTCCCCTGCCCTATTCACAATGAAATAAAAGAATACAAAGAGCGATTGCGGAAAATTATGAAGGACAGGACTGTTCAGGATCTTGCACAGGAATTGTCGGATGGAAAAACTTTCCTCAAAATCTACAAGAAAAAAATTTCTAGGTAAATCCGCAAAGCGTCCTCAACATTTCGTAAGCAGAGATTTGTTAAGGATTCGTGTAGTACACCCACTATAACATCCGCAATTCACGACTACGATGTTCTGTTCACGGTGGATTAGCCGTGGAGTACGCATCACTTGTGTAGTATCTAATTCATCATAACCATCATCCTTATCTCGCTTGCCCCCTGATCCCTGGGTGGTCATCCCAAAATGTACCACAAACTTTAGTACCAGAAGGTACCAGCGAAGGTTCAGTTTTATGGCTCCAATTTGATTCAATCGGGCCAAAGGGCCGGTGGAATCGTAGCTTACCTAATAAAAGCTAAAAAATATCCATCAATGATATAAAGACTAATTAGTCTTTTATTATGTTTGTACAATCTATTTAAATGATTGAACAATGGCTAAACAAAACTTCATGGAGTTCTTACTGAACCCTAAAAATTGGTGGCTTCCACTGGTAATTATTTTTGTGGCTAGTCTTACCGGCGTAACCATGATTGGCAGACATACTTATACAGAGGCTCCCCCAATTCCTGACTTTGTTACTTCGGATGGCAGTCCGGTGTACACGAAAGAAGACATTCTGAACGGCCAAAGTGTATTTCAAAAATATGCACTGATGGAATACGGAAGCATGTTTGGGGATGGCGCTAACCGTGGCCCTGACTATGCTGCGGAGGCGCTCCATCTAACCGCCGAGTACATGGCAGACTATTACCTGAAGTCCATCGCCACTTCCGCGGAGGATATGACTTTTCAGCGCTATGGCATTTCTAATGTCGTGAAGAAGGAAATAAAGGCAAACAATTACGCCGCCTCCACCAATACTGTAAAACTGACGGATTCGCAGACGTTTGCCACGAACGAACTGACAACGTACTATCAAAATGTATTCACCGGTTCAGGCAAAGGATCATTTAAACCCAAGAACTATCTGACCAATGCGATGGAGATCAGATCACTCAGCGCATTCTTCTTCTGGAGTGGCTGGGTATGTGGTGTTGAAAGACCCGGAAAAAGTTACAGTTATACCCACAACTGGCCATATGATCCAATCGCCGGCAACACGCCCAGTGCCGCAGTAATCATCTGGAGTATTGTTGGCTCTCTTGGCTTAATACTGGGGTTAGGCATTGTCCTTTTTTATCATGGAAAGCTAGAGAAACTGGATGACCAGGCATTTACCAAAAATGCAAGCCCGCTGATGACCATGGGGGGCGTCGCCCGGTTTCAACCGACGGCGACGCAGCGTGCTACCTACAAATTTTTTTATGCCGCTATCCTTCTGTTTGCAGTGCAAGTGTTGGCAGGAATATTAACTGTGCATGACTTCGTAGGCTTTACCAAGTTTTGGGGTTTTGATGTTGGTGAGCTCCTTCCAATAACAATTACCCGTAGCTGGCACGTACAATTATCCCTGCTGTGGATCTCCGCCTGCTGGATAGGTGCTTCCTTTTTCGTGATGCCAATGTTGTCACCCAAAGAACCTCCTTACCAGCGAACATTGATTAATTCCATCTTTTGGACAATTATTCTATTGGTGGCCGGAGCAGTCGTTGGAATTTTTATTGGCCCTAAAGGGCTAACCGGAGACCAGTGGTATTGGGTTGGCCATCAGGGGTGGGAATATCTCGAACCTGGAAAAGTCTGGCAAATATTGCTGTATCTCATTTTCGTTCTTTGGATCGTGATTCTATACAGAGGTCTCAGACCCGTGATGTCGCTAAAGCAGCCATGGGCTTTGCCCAATTGGCTGGTTTATACTACCACCAGTATTCTGGTTTTGCTCGGATCCGGATTTATGTTCACACCGAATACCAATTTTGTAATTGCCGACTTTTGGCGATGGATGGTTGTCCACATGTGGGCTGAGGCATTCTTTGAAGTCTTCACTACCGTATTGATAGGATACTTTATGGTGCTGATGGGGCTGGTAAGCGTTCAGGCGGCAACCCGAGTTATCTACCTGGCATGTCTCCTTTTCCTCGGTTCCGGGTTACTGGGAATTTCGCATAATTTTTATTGGAATGCGAAACCCGTTTTCACCATGGCGCTAGGATCCGTTTTTTCAACACTCCAGGTTGTTCCCTTGGTTCTGCTAACACTGGAAGCCTGGCGTTTCACCAAATTGCCAATGCATCTGGAGAAAAGCCAAAATGGAAAAGTCAACCAAGGCTTTGGATTTTCTGAAGTATTTCTCTTTCTCATTGGTGTCAACTTCTGGAATTTTTTTGGTGCAGGCGTATTGGGATTCATTATCAACCTTCCGATTGCCAACTATTACGAACACGGTACATACCTAACCGTTAACCATGGTCACGCTGCGCTTATGGGTGTATATGGTAACCTATCTCTCGCAGGGATTCTCTTCTGTTGCCAATTGTTGTTTGAACCTTCGGTGTGGAATAAAAAGTTGATAACCATGGCTTTTTGGTCAATAAATACAGGCCTTCTGTTGATGGTACTGCTTGATTTATTCCCTGCCGGAATCCTGCAGTTTAACGCTGTTCTTGACCACGGGTTGTGGTTTGCCAGAAGCAGCAGGTTCATTGAAAGCACAGCATTCCAGGGCCTCACCTGGATGCGCATTATCGGAGGGTCCATTTTTGTCCTGGGTGGCGTAATTCCATTAGCCTGGTTCATTGTCACACACAGAAAGAACCTGAAAAAAATTAATGGCACAAATTCCCCGGGATATGGCATTAGCGATGATCAGCGAAAATACAATGCGCACAAGGAAGACGTTCACACGGTCGAAATCTCCTGAGAAAACAACATGATCATCACTGAAATTATCCATCATAAACCTTTACCTAAAACTGTCTTTGAGAATACCATTATAGATAGTCATTCCAGCAAGCATTGCTACTTGATAGCAACGTTTTTGATGACCTTGAGAATGTGAATCTTGGGAATTCGATACTATTTTTTAAACATAAAACCAGCAACCCATGGAACTCAACCAGCAAATCTTAAGCGACATTGTTATTCACATGAAGTACGCGCGCTATATTCCCGAACTGGGGCGCAGAGAACTATGGCCAGAAATATGCGACCGCTATGAAACCATGATGGTCCAAAAATACCCGGACCTGCAAAACGAAATCCATGAAAACATGCAATGGGTATTGCAAAAGAAAGTACTTCCCTCCATGCGTGCCATGCAGTTTGCCGGTCCATCGATCATCAGAAACAACAGTCGCATTTACAACTGCGCGTACATGCCGGTGGACGATATCCGGGCATTCTCAGAAGCAATGTTCCTGCTGCTTGGCGGTACCGGTGTAGGTTTCTCTGTACAGCAACATCATGTTAGCGAGTTGCCACCTATCCAAAAAGCAACCAAACACAGAAAATTCTTAATTGGCGATAGCCTCGAAGGTTGGGCGGATTCTATCAAAATGATTATGAAGTCATATTTTGGATTGAGCAAAGCGTTGCCGGATTTCGACTATTCAGACATCAGACCCAAAGGAGCACGACTGGTGACGGCAGGTGGTAAGGCTCCAGGTCCAGAGCCGCTGAAAGTTTGCCACGCACATCTTGCTGCCATTCTGGATCGCAAAAAAGATGGAGAGCAATTATCATCCCTTGAATGCCATGATCTGATGTGCCATATCGCCAATGCGGTATTGGCTGGCGGTATCCGCAGGTCGGCCATGATCTCATTATTCTCACCTGAAGATGAAGACATGCTTACCTGCAAATTCGGAAATTGGTGGGAACTCAATGAGCAACGAGGTCGTGCCAACAATTCTGCAGTATTGTCGCGCGACGAAACCACGCGAAATGAATTCTTTGACCTCTGGAAAAAAATTGAGCTTTCGGGCACAGGGGAACCGGGTTTCTATTTCAGCAATCACCCCGACTGGGGCACCAATCCATGCTGCGAAATTGCACTTCGACCATTTCAATTTTGCAACCTGTGTGAAATCAATGTTAGTGATGTTGAGTCGCAGGATGAATTGAATGCCCGCGCAAGCGTAGCTGGTTTTCTGGGCACCCTTCAGGCTGGCTTTACAGACTTCCATTACCTCCGGGAAGTTTGGAAACAAACCACGGAGCAAGATGCGCTGATCGGTGTGGGTATGACAGGCATCGCCAGTGGCAGGGTTGCAAAACTCGATCTTAAAGAAGCGGCAGATCAGGTGAAGCATGTAAATGTGGAGGTAACCGCCAAAATTGGGATAGAGTTCGCGGCACGCTGCACCACCATAAAACCTTCCGGCACAAGTTCCTTAGTGCTCGGCACTTCCTCGGGAATTCATGCCTGGCATAATGATTATTATCTGCGAAGGATGAGAATCGGAAAAAATGAAGCCCTTTATGAATACCTGAACATCAATCATCCTGAGTTACTTGAGGATGATTTCCTTAACAGCAAGCAAGCAATTGTCTGTATTCCGCAAAAAGCTCCGGATGGCAGCATCCTGCGGTCTGAAAGCGCCATAGACATGCTTGAACGTGTAAAAGCCTTCAATGCTGAATGGGTCAGCAACGGTTATCGGTTAGGCTATAATGCCAATAATGTATCAGCCACTGTATCCATCAAAGAAGATGAGTGGACCGAAGTTGGTGAATGGATGTGGAATAACAAGGCTTCATACCATGGATTAAGCGTTCTGCCTTACAACAATGGCAATTACAAGCAACCACCGTTTGAGGACATCAGCCGCGAGCGCTATGAAGCTCTGGAAAAATTGACCCGGAACATCGATCTGTCTTCAATTTTTGAACCAGAGGATGTGACGGACTTACAGGCAGAGGCCGCTTGTGCAGGAGGATCTTGTGTAATCCAGTGAGTTGGACTGCTTGACTATAAAAGCCCGGCTCACGCAAATAATTTAGCATATGGTCAACGGCAAGAATGATTAAGTCACCTTGCGCCTTCACCTGCACCCTTGTTAACCCAGGAATGTTCAGCCTATAAGTTTCTATTTGCATGCAAAGGTCATTTCTTTGATCATTCTCAATCATCAGTTTGCGATCTGGAAAACCTGCGATTTCGAACCACCTCTCGATTGCGCGCCTATTGGTGAGTGCTTTATTATACACACTGTCAAATAAGAAAGTCAGGTTAAATACGAACAACTCCACCTGACATATTACGCTTTGGGAGTTGCCTTTCAATTATCTATGTTTGGTTAAGTTCCGAACATTTTGCGCGGGTTATTCTCAATCGTCTGCACTGCATAACCATGAAAAATAAAATATTACCGGTAATCGTCTGTATCGCCACAATAATGTTGGTCACAACATGTGCGCCATCAAGCAGGGAAACAGAAACCGTTCAGGAAGAATCCGGATTTGATTCGCCAAGGACCGTGCTCAAAGATCCCAAGCCCGGATACCTTACACCGGAGGAAAGTCTGAATTCTTTCAGGCTTCCAAGGGGATATCATCTTGAACTTGTTGCAGACGAAACCATGCTGAGTGAACCTGTGGCGATCTCCTGGGACGGAAATGGCAGAATGTTTGTCGTGCAAATGGAAACCTACATGCAGACAGTAGATACGACCAATGAACATACCGCCAACAGCCGTGTGATGCTCCTGGAAGATACCAACGGCGATGGCAAGATGGACAAGAGTTCCGTTTATATTGATAAGCTGATGTTGCCCCGTATGATTCTGGCTGTTGGAAATGAACTGCTGGTCAATGAAACGGATACCTACGATATCTATGCCTATAAAGACACTGACAATGATGGCATAGCAGATCAAAAAAGAATAGTTTATCACACCGATAAAAAAGCCTTTGGCAATCTTGAACACCAGCGAAGCGGGTTGGATTGGAATCTCGACAACTGGATTTACATTACTGTAGACCCGGTCCGCTTCCAATACAAAGTTGGGATGCTTAGGGCCGACTCATTGATCAGTGGCTCTAACGGACAGTGGGGATTAACGCATGATAATTACGGCAGACTTTATTACAGTCGGGGAGGTGCGGAAAATGCCGGCTCGGGATTTCACATCAATCCGGCTTATGGACAATTGGAATTTGCAGATGCATACAATGATTCAACCTTTGGCGCTGTTTGGCCAATTATCAAGACACCCGATATTCAGGGTGGTTTGAAGCGGATTCGGGAAGACACCACACTTAATCACTTCACTGCAGCCAATGGACAATCCATTTTCCGAGGTGATCGCCTTCCCAAAACTTTAGTGGGAGACTATTTGATCAATGAACCGGTGGCCCGGATAATAAGAAGAGCTAAAATCATTAACACTGACGGCAAAAGAACACTTGAGAATGCCTACGAAAAAGAGGAATTCATTGCGTCTTCTGACATGAATTTCAGACCTGTCAATACCTACACCGGTCCGGATGGTTGTCTCTATATAGTCGATATGAATCGCGGTATTATTCAGGAAGGAACATGGACCGGTGAAGGCAGCTATTTGCGTAAACAAATTCTACGACTCGGTTTACAGGAAAATATTCAGCACGGAAGGATCTGGAGACTTGTTTACGATGGGATGACGCCTGGACCCAGGCCACATATGCTTGACGAAGCAACGGATCAGCTGGTGACTTACCTGGATCATCCAAACGGATGGTGGCGCGACAATGCACAAAAAGAAATCGTTTTGCGCGGCGACAAGTCTGTCGTCGAAGATCTGAAGCGCATTGCAGTTGGTAAAAAGGGACCGTTGCCTGAAAAGCCTTCTTCACTGGGAAGGCTTCATGCACTGTGGACCTTGTCAGGATTGGATGCCATGGACAAGGATTTGCTGATGGAAGCGATGCAGGATGATGACCCTCAGATAAGAAAGGCGGCAGTGTGGATCAGTGAGACGTATTTGATACATGACGACGAAGATGTAATTGAGGCAATAGGAAAATTGAAAGATGACGAAGACTCTGATGTGCGCATCCAGGTCATGCTCTCCCTTTCCAAAAGCAAATCGCCAGAAGCCAAAGCGCTTGGAGCTGAAATCCTGGCTAGTAATGCCGGCAATGAAATGATTGTGAGCGCACAGAAAAGTCTCAATAAGACTGAGGCGATCAGAACATATGGTGCCAAGATGGGTTCTTTAAATGCCGTAAGTCGGAAAATGATCACCGATGGCGCCGCCATTTTCAGGTCATTGTGCTCAACATGCCATGGTGTGGAGGGAAAAGGTGTACCGACAAATCTGGCACCGCCATTGGCGGGAAATTTCAGGCGCTATGTCAGAAATAAGGACGCGATGATCAGGATTCTCCTGAATGGTCTTACCGGTCCCGTGGATGGCAAAACATATCCGGAAAATATGACCGCGATGGGCATGAACGACGACCAATGGATTGCATCTGTGCTCAGCTACTTGCGCTACGATATCGGGCTTTCGGAACGTCGATCCCCGGGAAGCATAAGCGAAGAATTTGCCAACCGCATGCTGGTGATGCCCGAAGAGGTTAAAAAAATCCGGGAACAATCCACAGGAAGAACAACTCCCTGGACGTGGGAACAACTCGATAAGCTCGCACAAAACCAATAAAAATAATTTCGGTCCGCGTCAGCGTTACATGGCGTTACCTGGCCAGCGGATCAGGGCGAAGCTGAAACTTGAATACTTTGCTCGGTGTGCCTTTCCCACCCTCCATATGAAAAGGGGCACGGGTGCTTACTGTTGCCCACAACCCACGACCTTTCCAGCCTGCATTCGGGTCGTCTATTCTGCCATCCATCCATTTGGTATAAAATCCCAATGGATATGGTACGCGCATAACAACCCACTCCCCATCTTTAAGCGCAAGCAATGCTTCTGATTCATTACCGGTGTTGATCGGAACATTTTCGCCTAGGCCAAAGGTATTAAATTGATCTACCCAGGTATAATAGCTTGCTTCAGCGCTTCCGGATGTTGTCACACCCTGAAGTTGGGGCAAAGGTTCGGTATAGAATGTCCACCCTTCAGGACAATGTTGGCCTGTTGCATCCGGACCGTTTAGCGACCCATTGCATTTTCTCCTGTCGAAACTGGCCATGTGTCCGCTTGCCAGCGGTACCCAAACCACACCTTCCCTGTCGACGTCCATACCACGCGGCGAAAATCCTTCCACAGGCTCGCCCGAAGCATCCACCGGCAGTTCGTAGTACTCTACCAATGCCGTTGCTGGAGGGTTTGATCCTGGATCCAGGCGAATGACAGCGCCGGGATATCCCAGCGATGACCCCCAAACTGATCCGTCTGCAGCCGGGGAAACCGCATAAAGCCCTTTCGCGATCCGCTTGTCCATGGCAGGATTAACCGGCTCGCCGGGCTCTACGTATGCATCCCGTTTGCCATTGCCATTGGTGTCCAGGATGAGCGCCGTCCAGCCTTGTGAGGCTTCCTCATCTCCGGTCTCCTCATACTTTTTGGTGTCGAGCCATCCGATTACTTCACCTCCACCGCTGGTCCACAGGGTATTGTTTTCATCTTCAGCAAACATCAGGTGATGCGTACTGAAGCAGGTACTGATGTGTGTATACTTTTTCGTCCTGGGATCATAAAAACCAATATGGCGGCTGGCCCTGCTCAGGGGGAAAAGCTTAGCCGATGGATGATCGGATCCTTCCTTACAAAAATCCGGATTGTCGGGTGGCCGTACTGCTGCCGTTATCCAGACCCTGCCCTTATCATCGAACATCGGATTGTGAACATTGGCTTTACTGTTCCATATAACTTCATCTCCCCAATAGGGAGAGGGTTGTAGCATCTGCGGCGCGGCGGCTGGTTCTGTATTCGGATCCCGTACAGTAAGCGGTACCTGGCTTGTTGTGTTATCAACCGGATTCAGGACCGGCAGGTAATCTGCACTTAATTCCAATGCGCCATACAGCGGTCCGTCTGCATTTACTGTAGGATTCCTCCGATCGGTGGCAACGACATCGTGGAGATATGCCTTGGGGTCGGCCCAATCCCATTGCGTGATAACTACATTTCTCTCCAATCCTTTTGGCCGTGGCGGTGCTTGCGGCACTTCACCGGCGGCAATCCGATCGGTCCAATCGGCGAACATCTTGAGTAACTCCTCTCGGCCAGCCTGGTGCATCCCGGAGACCATATTGCCACCGGCCTGGCCTGATTGCAATCGGCGTTCCCATGCCTCTTCCGAGGACTTGAATGTGCCCAGTGATTCCTGAAATTCCCGCGTACCTTTGCTGCCCAATTGATGGCAGGCCATACAAGTACCTGATTTTACAACTCTTAAAAATTCTGCCTGAGTCTTAATGCCTTCCGATACGCCATTCCCTGATGGTCCTGTGCCAGGAAACGTACTTCTGTCTGGCACATGAAGAAGGGAAAACCAATACCCTGCGGGGTAATATTGCGCTGCAGCATGCGGATTGGGTGCCACCACGGCGTCCAGGTTTAATGTGCTGCCCGGCTTGGCTTCTTTTTTTGGTGAATCCACCAGTCCGTAGCCACGTACCCAAACGCTGTAGTTTGCCTCCGGAAGTTCAGGTATCACGTAATTGCCATTGTCATCTGTCACCACAATTTTGGCATACCGGGTAGGAAGATCATGCGTCTCCGCGATCACCCACACCCCTGCTTCGGGCCCATTTGAACCCGTGACCACCCCACTGATATCATTATCCTTAGCCTGGGTTGATTCTTTTCCGGTATTGCAGGCACTCAACCCAAGTAGAATGGGGAATAAAATAACAAACAGCGCCTTGGTTATAAGGAAGCTTTCTTCCTTTGCATAGACAATAGGCGGGCAGATTGATCCTTTTTTCAATTTCATATTAACGTTTCTTTAGTTAAATGAAGATTTTCAGACGTACAATCTAATATAGCATTTTTAAAGATGCACTGACCAAAGTAGGGTTGAAAAAGCACATCGATGTGATTGGTATAACAAATCAATGTGGCGAATACGAATCATCGCAATGCCAGGCCAACAAAAATTATGTTTGCAATAACATAGGAGGCTACAACAATTGCCGACCCATAACGGTTGACTGTCAAAGCCCTTTCTTCCTTTCCAGCATCAACAAATTTGAGGGAGATTGCAGAAACAACGAGGGTCATCAAGATTGACAAGAAGGTCAGGGAATGTAATGTATCCACCAGGGTAAAAGATGAAGACTCTGGCAGCAGCGAATCAATGATGTATTTGTTACCCACAGCGGCAAAAAGACCCCCAACCGGCAAACCAAAACGGGGTTCCAGTTCGGAAGGGTGAGGCGTAAAGCTGACAATAGCAATGAGAAATGCGATGTACATGCCGATAAAGATTTTCATAAATAATCCCCACGCATCCCTTTCAATATCCATTTCAATTTTGAATGCTGAAAAAACCTGATTGTCTGCTGAGCTATCTCCAAAACCAGTTGTATAACTATTATCTCCAACCAACACCTTAAAATTCTCTATTTCCCAGCCGTCAATGGCTTCCTCATCATCGAACTGGCTTCCCTTTGTGTCGGCCACAAATACCAGGAGCGTATTGTCAAATAAGGTATTTTCAATCTGTACCTTAAGGTGTTGTCTGTCAAATGGAAAATCTTTTACATCCCATCGCTCCTTCATGGTACATTTCATTTTCATAATAGTCCAGGCTTTGCCGTCTATGCTGTCCATAATAATTTCAGGTGGCTCTATTGTTTTTGCATTGGGGATATCCAGCTGTTTTGAAAAGTCAAAATCAGGATTGTCGTAAACAAACCACAACCAAAAACGAATGGTGTATTCCTTGTCGTGGAAATTGATGTCGTGCACACTGATTATATAAGCCCCTATCTTAACAGTGTCCGGACCATTGTTTGCGGACATCAAATCCTCCCCCTGGGTGTGGGCATTTGTTACAATGCCTGAAAACAAAATAATAGCGAGGATGAATATTTTTTTCATGGCTGGTGGAGCTGAATCAAAAACATATTTTTTTGAGGTGATTTGAGCGGTGTCCGAACGAAAGATTAATGAAGGCAGCTATTGTTGTTGTCTACCCACTTTACACTTCTCTTAGCGTACCTTCAATAGAATATGTAAGTTTACTAACCAAAATCATGACACACAAAATTATGAATAGCCCTTCCATTGATTCAGCCTCCATCCGAAATCAGTTTCCTTCGCTACAGCGAAAGCACAACAACCTTCCACTGGTGTTTCTGGATGGGCCGGCCGGAACCCAGGTACCTCAATCCGTAATCGATGCCATCACGCACTATTACAAAAATTCAAATGCCAATTCACATGGAACGTTCATCACAACCCATGAAACAGACCTGGTAATCCACCATATGCGTGTTTGCATGGCAGCCCTCCTCGGTGCAGAAAGTGAGGACTGTATTTCAATCGGGCAAAATATGACTACCCTTAACTTCTCACTTTCCAGGGCCATTTGCCGCATGCTAAAAGCTGGTGATGAAGTGCTGATCACACAATTGGACCACGAAGCGAACCGAGGGCCGTGGTTAACGCTGCGCGAAGCTGGTGTGATTGTGCGTGAAGTCAATCTTTTGCCAAACGGATTGCTGGATTATGACGACTTCGCGAAAAAGATAAATGAAAACACGCGATTGGTATGCATGGGCATGTCGGCCAACAGTATTGGTACAGTGAACGATTTCAAATTGATCCGTGCATTAACTTATCGATACAACGCATGGCTATTGTTAGACGCGGTTCATTATGCTCCCCACTTCTCCATAGACGTAAGAGACATAGGCTGCGATTTTCTCTTGTGCTCCGCTTACAAATTTTATGGGCCCCATGTAGGCATTCTTTACAGTAAACCCGGACTGTTAGACCAGTTACCCACGGATCGGCTGCGCACCGCAGGGCAAGTGGCACCGGAAAACATCGAAACCGGGACTTTAAATCATGCTGCTATTGCCGGGGTTGCCGCCGCAGTTGAATTCATAGCCGGTATTGGAAATGGAAATACCCTGAGAGACAAGCTCGTGGACGCATATGCTAAAATCAGCGCCCATGAATACTTGCTTGCCAGCAGACTTTATAATGGGCTGCGCAAAATTCAGGGGGTTACCGTGATCGGACAGGATTTCGCAACTACCGCTAGAACACCAACGGTATCCTTCACGGTGGAAGGAAAAACACCGACCCAGGTTTGTGAGCAGCTTGCGTCCCAAAATATTTGCGCCTGGGATGGCCATTTTTATGCCATTCATGCCATTGAAGTGTTGGGGTTACTGGAAAATGGTGGGGTTACGCGAATGGGAATTTCCGTTTACAACACACCGGAGGAAGTTGATTTTGTGCTGGCTGAAATTGAGAAGATTGCCCCCTAAATGGATTGCTTATCCGGGCAAGGTTAGTTCATTTAGTTGCATCAGTTATCGCACGCATAGGCCATGACGTCATTGTGCGATCGATTCAAGTACACGATATGGAAGTAACCGTCAGACTGGGATTGAAAGAGAACTGGAAGCAATTCACGTTGCTTGTATTCATCAATGCCTTTGTCGGTGGAATGGTGGGAATTGAACGAACGATTATCCCGCAAATTGCCGAAGCAGATTTTGGACTAGCAGCCAAGACTGCTATCCTTTCTTTCATTATAGTATTTGGCATAACAAAGGCAATAACAAATTACTATACGGGCACGCTTGCCAATCGCCTAGGAAGGAAAAATCTGTTGATCATCGGTTGGCTGTTTGCTATTCCCGTTCCAATCATGCTGATCTACGCCCCAGGCTGGAACTGGATCATTGCTGCCAATATTCTGCTGGGCATTAACCAGGGACTCACGTGGTCCAGCACGGTGGTGATGAAAATTGATTTGGTTGGAGAAAAGGAAAGAGGCTTCGCCATGGGCTTGAATGAATTTGCCGGATACCTCTCGCTGGCGGCAGTTGCTTTTCTGACTGGCTGGATTGCCGACAATTATGGTTTGCGCCCCTATCCGTTTTACGTAGGGATATGGATCGCGTTCGCAGGCCTGCTACTGAGTTGGCTATTCGTAAAAGATACCCGTAAGCACGTACTGCTGGAATCGACATCAAGTAATATCCCTAAACTGAAAAAAGTATTCTGGGAAACCACCTGGCAGCATAAAAATCTGGGATCGATAACGCAGGCAGGTCTTGTGAATAATCTGAATGATGGAATGGTATGGGGTTTATTTCCAATGCTGCTGGTGTCCAAAGGATTTGATCTTCATCATACAGGCATAATTGTAGCAACCTATCCTGCGGTATGGGGAATAGGACAGCTCTTTACAGGAAAACTGGCCGACAAGTATTGTAAAAAGACGTTGCTGTTTCTTGGCATGTTGTTACAGGGTATCGCCCTGCTTGCCATGACCGGCGCTAATTCGTTTTTAATATTCATGATGCTTTCTTCACTTTTGGGACTTGGCACCGCGATCGTTTACCCAACTTTTCTCGCTGCTATTTCAGATGATACTCACCCCGACCAACGTCCGAAAAGTATAGGGGTATTTCGACTGTGGAGAGACCTTGGTTATGCCATCGGCGCTATTCTCACGGGTTTGATTGCTGATCGTTTTGGACTTGTGGCTCCGATCCTGGCTATTGGATTGCTAACCGTGGCTTCCTCGCTCATCATTAAATTCAGAATGCGTGGTGAGAACAAACACGTGACCGCGCGCTAGATTTAGCTTTCTAATGAGACAACTTAGTCAAGACATGAAAATACTTTTACTTTGAAAGATGAAAGAGACACCTATCCTCCATCAAAAGTGCTATGATGAGCCCTCAGTATTTCAACCGGAGAACCTGCTTCGGGAAGCCCGGAGGCAAAAGGGGATTACTGAATTGGGTATTCCCAAAATTTGCATTCTCGATCCTGACGGCGACATAGAAGACTATGTCGTTCAAAATCACAATGCTCAATTGAATATTGCCTGGGCTTGTTATCACACTAAGCTATTTGAATTCCAACACAAAGGCATTAGCGTTGGAATTATTGGAAAAGCTGTAGGCGCATCTTTTGCTGTACTACTGGCTGAGCAACTTTTCGCTTCAGGTTGCAAGCTTTTACTAAGCATGACATCGGCAGGCCAATTGGTTCAGCACATTACTCCACCGTACTTCATCCTAATTGAGAAGGCCGTTCGAGATGAAGGAACCAGCTATCATTACCTGCCAGCTGCTGAATTCAGTTTCATAAAAAATGAACTCCAAGAGAAGCTGCATGGTGTTTTTGACAAACTCAACCTGAAAGTATTCCCCGGAACGACCTGGACGACCGATGCTCCGTATCGCGAAACACAAAATGCGATAAAATATTATAAGGACAAGGGTGTCCATGCGGTGGAAATGGAAGCATCAGCTTTGTACGCTTTTGCACAAGCCAGAAACAAATCTGTCATTTGCTTCGCGCACGTTACCAACCAGATGGCCAGTATCGTCGGTGATTTTGAGAAGGGTGAAGATAATGGAAGTGTTGATGCCCTTAAAGTACTGTTCCAGGTGATCAATCGGTTTTCATTGAATTAACCTTCGACTGAGTACATTTATATAAGCACAGCAAAATGCGCAACTTTTCATATCTTAATACTTAAACGTGATGGCCATGAAAACAGTACTCGCATGCGGCGTCTTTGATTCTTAGGTGAGGATCAATATGATATTATGCCACAATGCGCACAAATAAAGTCTGTAATGAAACGGTTCTCTTTATTTTCTTGCCAGTGTATATTGCATTTTCAGCGAAATACTGAAATTCGATAATTCAATTTGCCAGTATGAAAAGATTTGCAATTGACATCGTGGTACTGCCCCCCGATCTTGTCATGGACCTTGCGCTCGAATGGAACCAGGTGTTGCACAAAACTCGTCCGACAAATATTGTCCTGGATAAAATCCAAAACCTGCCCCATATTTCGATGGCTATGGGGTGCCTTCCTGCAGATCAACTTGAACATGCCAACGTAATCCTGCGTTCCGTTGCCAGAGCGCATCACGCGCTGGCGCTGCGTGTGCCTCATATCAAAACCGTGTATACGGCATCAGGTGATCGTGTAGTCTCCTTTGATATTGACCTCAGCCAGGAATTAATCAGGTTACATGAATCGATCGTTATCGCATTTCGGACCTTGCTGACACAGGATGTTACAGAAGCAGATATAAACGACCTACCCCCTATTGACCCCTCCTCTCTCGACTGGATCAACCACTACATTCCTGATCATTGCTTTGATAATTTCTGGCCACACATTACGCTTGGGTTTGGTGTGCCACCCGGAAATTTCCAA
>Ga0224500_10000316_pt1 | contig 33927 bp, 35 predicted proteins | sample SF_Oct11_sed_USG_FD_168126 | JGI IMG/M metagenome (GOLD analysis project Ga0224500, IMG submission 168126) | Sediment microbial communities from San Francisco Bay, California, United States - SF_Oct11_sed_USGS_4_1 | ecosystem: Environmental > Aquatic > Marine > Sediment | place: USA: California... | reverse complement strand
CGTGCGCGGCTGCGCTGCTCCCGGAGGGAGCGGCGTTCGCCCAGCGGCGAGGGGCCGCGATGAGCCGTTTCGGGAATGCAAGTCGCTTGGTCGCGGCCCCTTGCAATCGTCTCGGGTCGCAACCCCGCAAGCGGGGCCCCTGCTCCGCCTCGCCGATTGCCCCGCGCGGAGCGCGGGGATCGACGCCAAGGCGAATCGCCGCACCGGCCGAAACGCAAACCAACGCCTTCCGGTACCGTCCAAGGAGGCCGGAGCAATGAGCGGCCTCGTTGGACGGCCCAGCAGTGCGTACGGTTTGCGTGTCGGCCGCCGCCAGCGCGAGCGGACGCGCGCATTGCGCCTGGCAAGCGCCCCGCTCGCGCAGGCGTCCTCGGGGCGGCCCGGCGGCGCTCATCTGCGCGCGGGCCGCAGCCAGCGCTCCGACAGCACGTAGGAGAGCGCCACGGTGACGAACGACACGGTGAGCAGCAGCAGCGCCATCGCTCCCGCGCCGGTCGTGTCGAGCGCCTGCACGCGGTCGTAGATCGCGATGGCGGCCGTCTTCGTCTCGCCGGGGATCGAGCCGCCCACCATCAGCACGACGCCGAACTCGCCGAGCGTGTGCGCGAACGTCAGCACGGCGGCCGACAGCACGCCGGGCCAGGCCAGCGGCAACTCGATCCGCGCGAACGACTGCCAGCGCGACAATCCGCAGCACTGCGCGGCCTCGCGCACGTCGAGCGGAATCGCGGCGAACGCGCGCTGCAGCGGCTGCACGGCGAACGGGACGTTGACGATCACCGAGGCGACGACGAGCCCGGTGAACGTGAACGCGAGCGGCGCGCCGAACGCGCGCTCGAACGCCGCGCCGAGCGGGCTCTGCGCGCCGAGCGCGACGAGCAGGTAGTAGCCGAGCACGGTGGGCGGCAGCACCAGCGGCAGCGCGGTGAGCGCCTCGAGCCACGGCCGCGCGCGCGAACGCGTGGTCGCGAGCCAGCGGCCGGCGACGACGCCGAACGGCATCAGCACCAGCAGCGTCACCGCCGCGAGCGCGAGGGAGAGGCGCAGCGCGGTCCAGTCCACGCTCAGTTCTCCCCGGGCAGCGCGAAGCCGTGGCGCGCGAACACTTCGCGCGCGGGCGGCGTCTGCAGCCAGCGGTAGAAGTCGGCCGCCTGCGGACCCGCGCGCTTCAGCAGCACCATGCGCTGGCGCAGCGGCTTGTGCAGCGACTCCGGCAGCAAGGCCGCGCTGCCGAGCTTCGCGATCTCGGGCGCCCTCGCGAGCGAGAGCGGGACGATGCCGCCCTGCGCGTTGCCGCCGGCGGCGAACTGCATCGCCTGCGAGGCGTTCTCGCCGAGCACGAGCGCGCCGCGCAGCGGCTCCCACAGCCCCGCCGACTGCAGGACGTCGCGTGCCGCGCGGCCGTACGGCGCGTGCTCGGGATTGGCGATGGCGAAGCGCCGCACGCGGCCGTCGGCGACCGCGGCGCGCAGGTCCGCGAGCGTGGCGTCGGCCTTAAGCGGCGAGCGCGCGGGCACGAACAGCACCACACGGCCGATCCCGTAGAGCGTCCCGGCGTCGCGGGCAAGCCCTCGCGCCGCGAGGTGCTCGACGTAGAACTCGTCGGCCGAGAGGAACAGCTCGAACGGAGCGCCGTTGGCGATCTGCTGCGCGAAGTTGCCCGACGAGCCGTACGCGAGCCGCACCTCGCGCCCCGTGGCCGAGCGGTAGCGATCGGCGAGCTCGGCGAGCGCGAACTGGAGGTCGGCGGCCGCGGCGATTGCCGGGGGGGTGGCGAGTGCCGGCACGGGGACGGCAGCTGCCGCGAAGGCCAGGGCGAGAGCGAAGAGGCGGGGAAAGGGCATCGGACGGGCTCGCGCGGTGCACTATATCGCGTGGCCGGACGCGGCCGCGGGGATGGCGTCCGCGCGTGCTAGAATGACGTTTCTGAAAGCCGTTTTCACATATTGCGGCGAGCCCTGAAGGAGCCCCCCATGAACGCCCCCACCTTCGGTCCCGGCATCGTGGTGACCGGACGCATCACGCCCGAGTACGCCGAGATCCTGACGCCCGACGCGCTCGCGTTCGCCGCGAAGCTGCAGCGCGCGTTCGGCGGCCGCCGCAACGAGCTGCTCGCCCGCCGCGCGCAGCGCCAGGCGGAATTCGACGCGGGCAAGCTGCCCGACTTCCTGCCCCAGACGAAGGCGATCCGCGACGGCGACTGGACCTGCGCCCCGGTGCCCGCCGACATCCAGGACCGCCGCGTCGAGATCACCGGGCCGGTCGACCGCAAGATGATCATCAACGCGCTCAACTCCGGCGCGAAGGTGTTCATGGCCGACTTCGAGGACGCCAACACGCCGCGCTGGGACAACAACATCCAGGGCCACATCAACCTGCGCGACGCGATCCGCCGCCGCATCGACTACGTCTCGCCCGAGGGCAAGGCCTACAGGCTCGGCGAGAAGACGGCCACACTGTTCGTGCGCCCGCGCGGCTGGCACCTGCCGGAGAAGCACGTGCTGGTCGACGGCGCGCCGATGTCCGGCGGCATCTTCGACTTCGCGCTGTACTTCTTCCACAACGCGAAGGAGCTGCTCGCGCGCGGCTCGGGCCCGTACTTCTACCTGCCCAAGCTCGAGAGCCACCTCGAGGCGCGGCTGTGGAACGACGTCTTCGTGATGGCGCAGGACGCGCTGGGCGTGCCGCGCGGCTCGATCAAGGCGACCGTGCTGATCGAGACGATCGTCGCCGCCTACGAGATGGACGAGATCCTCTACGAGCTGCGCGAGCACTCGGCCGGCCTCAACGCCGGCCGCTGGGACTACATCTTCTCGTGCATCAAGAAGTTCCGCAGCAACCGCGACTTCTGCCTCGCCGACCGCGTGCTGGTCACGATGACCACGCACTTCCTCAAGAGCTACGCCGAGCTGCTGATCAGGACCTGCCACCGCCGCGACATCCACGCGATGGGCGGCATGGCGGCGCAGATCCCGGTGAAGAACGACGAGGCGGCCAACGCCGAGGCGTTCGCGAAGGTCAAGGTCGACAAGGAGCGCGAGGCCACCTACGGCCACGACGGCACGTGGGTCGCGCACCCGGGGCTCGTGCCGGTGGCGCTGGAGGCGTTCGACCGGCTGATGCCGGGCGCCAACCAGATCCGCACGAAGAAGCGCGCCGACGTCAACGTCACCGCGGCCGACCTCGTGAAGTTCGAGCCGGAGAAGCCGATCACCGAGAAGGGCCTGCGGCTCAACGTCAGCGTGGCGATCCAGTACGTCGGCGCGTGGCTCGCCGGGCAGGGCGCGGTGCCGATCTTCAACCTGATGGAAGACGCCGCCACCGCCGAGATCTCGCGCTCGCAGGTCTGGCAGTGGATCCGCTCGCCGAAGGGTGTGCTCGACGACGGGCGCAAGGTGACCAAGGACCTGGTCGCCGCGATGATTCCCGAGGAGATGGCGAAGATCCGCGAGCTGCTCGGGCCCGCCTACGGCGAAGGCCGCTACGAGGAGGCCGCGAAGATCTTCGCCGACCTCGTCAACAACGACACGTTCGTCGAGTTCCTCACGCTGCCGGCGTACGAGCGGATCGACTGACGGGCGTCGTCGTCCGCCGTTGCATGGAGAAGGCGCCCGCGGGCGCCTTCTTCGCCTGCGCGGCGGCAGCGCAGCCGGCGACTCCGCCTACCGCACGATCGCGTCGGGGGCAGCGCGCACGAGCACCGACTCCGGAACCGTGAGGCCGAGCGCTGCCGCCGTCCTGAGGTTGACGGAGAGGTCGAACGTCGACGATTCCACGACGGCGAGATCGCCGGGTTTCGCGCCGCGCAGGATCTTGTCGACGTACCCGACCAGGTCCCTGATCGGCGTACCGGGGCCGAAGCCGGCGAGCAGTCCCGCCTCGACGTGCGCACGGCCGCCCCCGACGGCGGGCAGACGATGCTCGAGCGCGAAGGCAGCGATCTCGTTGCGCAGGATGCGGTTGATCGGATTGGGACTCAGGATCAGTGCGTCGGGGCGCTCGCGGAGGACCTCGGCCCTGGCGCGCTCGAAGTCCTCGCGGACGTTCAGGTAGACGCTCGGCACGCTCGCGCCGAGGGCCTGGTTGCCCGCCTCGATCTCCTTGCGCCGGACTTCCCTCTGCGCGGCGTCGAGACCGTGGAAGTTGCCCTGCAGCCAGACCACGCGCTTGACCTTGGGGGCGATGGCCTTGAGCAACTCGAGTCGCTTCAAGTGGATGGCGCTGAAAGAGCCTTCGGCGAGCCCCGTGACGTTGCCGCCCGGGCGCGCGTAGCTCGCGATCACGCCGAAGCCGACCGGGTCGGTGACGCCATACATGACGATCGGGATCTGCGCGGTCGCAGCCTTCGCCGCGCGCACTCCCGCATCCGTCCCCACGACGATCACGTCGACCTTGAGGCGAGCCAGATCGGCCGCCAGCTCCGGATACCGCTCGGCCTCGCCGTCCGCGGCGCGCATCTCGAAGGCGAGGTTCTTCCCCTCGACGTAGCCGAGCCTGCCGAACTCGCCGAGGATGCTGTTCCAGATGCGCGCCACGGCCGGATCCGACGACGGCGATCGCGTGGCGATCCAGCCGACCCGGTGGACCTTCCCGGGCGCTTGCGCGCTGGCCCTGCCGAGCGTCGCGAGGGCAACGACTGCCACACCGACGAATGCGCGTCGATCGATCACAGCACGGACTCCGATACGCCGGCAAGGAATGACCGAGTGGAGTGCCGGAAACGCTGCGCCGATCGCACCCGTCGTGCATTGACCTGACGCAAGCACTGCCGCGGCAGCAGCTCGCCTCGATCGCGGCGGGCGCCGGCGAGCCTGCCCGTCACCCGATTCCCCGGGCAATTCGAGGATCGGTCCTGCGACGGCGACCGGGCGATCAGCGGTAGGCTCTCGCGGCCCTGTGCGATCCGCGACGGCGCGGCGGGGTCGCCGCAGCGTGCAGTTCGTCACGCAGGGCGGGGCGGTCGGTCATGAAGGCAGCGACCCGCATCTTCGCGATACGCGGGGGCGCACGAGCGGGGCAGCTTCGCGGGAGCGGACGGGCGGCAGCGCCAACGTGCGACGGCGTGAGCCGTGTAGCAGCAGCCTCGCCCGGTGTGCGTGCGGGTGCGACCGAAGCGGGCCGCGCGGAGGCTCTCGCGCACCCTCGACCGCGCCCGGGGGACCGCAGTCGCTTCGGGGTCTGTGCCGGCATCGAAGACGGCGCCGTTGGCGCTGCCGTGGGACACCGTGCCGACGACCACGCGGCGCAAGCGCACGTATGGATCGAGGGCCGGGGCGAAGCCGCGGACAGAAGGCACCGAGCCCGGACGCGCCGCGCGGTCCGAGCTTGGGCGGTGCGCTCCCAGGCGCTGCTCGACCGCAGCGACGGACGGGTGCGGCGCCACCCTGCAAAGCGACGCCGTGCGCGCGAAGCGGCACACCCGCCAAGACACCGGAAGCAGCCGCTGGATTGCGCTGGATCAAGGGGTTGCGCACGACCGACCTTAGAGTGGAAGCGCGGGGGAGGCGGGAAGAGGTTATTCGTGTCACGGCTCTGGACCCCTCCGGGCGGCGGCCGCTGTGCGGCCCGTGCCCGTCGATGTGGAGCCGCGCTCGCGGCGGCAGCGGGGTTGCTCGCGCTCGGGAGCTGCTCGGTCCGGCAGATGGCGATCGACACCATCGGGGACGCGCTTGCGAGCGGAGGGTCGGTGTACGAGGCGGATCCCGACGCGGTGCTGGTCGGGGAGGCGCTCCCGTTCAGCCTGAAGCTGCTCGACAGCCTGGTCGCGGAGTCGCCCCGCCACCGCGGACTGCTCGTCGCCGGAAGCCGTGCCTACCTGCTGTACGCGTACGGCTATGTCGGTTCCGAGGCCGACCGCATCGCGCGCGACGACGTCGACCGGGCAGGCGCGGTGCGCGCCCGCACGCGCAACCTCGCGTTGCGCTCGCACCGCTATGCGATGCGCGGCCTCGAGCTCCGCCACGCGGGCATCGCGGCGGCCGTCGCCGCCGATCCGGTCACGGCGGCGCGGGCCGTGACCGATGCTCGCGACGTCGACCTGCTCTACCTCGCCGCGGCGTCGCTCGCCGTCGCGATCGGCAGCGGCAAGGACGACGCCTCGATGCTCGTCCGCCTGCCCGAGGTCGACGCGCTGCTCGCGCGCGCGCTGGCGCTCGACGAAGCCTGGAACGACGGCGCGCTGCACGAGCTCGCGGTGAGCTGGCAGGCGGCGCGGCCCGGTGTCGGCGACCGGCGCGCGATCGACGCGCACTACGAGCGGGCGCTCGCGCTGTCGCGTGGCACGCGTGCGACGCTGTTCGTCGCCTATGCCGAGGCGGTGGCCGTGCGCGCGCAGGACCGGAAGCTGTTCGACGGCCTCGTCGCGCGCGCGCTCGCCGTCGACCCCGAGGCGCGGCCGGACGAGCGCCTGCAGGACGCGCTCGCGAAGCAGCGCGCGCGGTGGCTCGCCGGGCTCGCGGACCAGCTGTTCCTGGAGTGATGCCGATGACCTCGTGCAGCAGACCGCATTCGGGGCTCGTGTCGCGGACGCTGCTCGCGTCCCGCTTCGTCGCGCTCGTCGCCGGCCTCGTGATCGCGACGGCCGCCGAGGCGCAGGTGGTGGTCAAGCTCGGCACGATCGCGCCGGAGGGCTCGGTGTGGGGCGACGCGCTCCAGCGCGTCGCCCGGTCGTGGAAGGAAGCCTCGGGCGGGAAGGTGGAGCTGCGCATCTTCGCCGGCGGCGTATTGGGCGGCGAGGACGAGCTCGTCCGCAAGCTGCAACGGCGCGTGATCGACGCGGTGACGCTGTCGGGGTCGGGCCTGCCGACGCTCGAGCGCAGCTTCAACTGCCTCAACATGCCGTTGCTGTTCGAGTCGAGCGACGAGCTCGACTACGTGCGCGAGCGAGTTGCCCCGGCGATCGAGAAGCGACTGGATGCGAAGGGCTTCGCCGTGCTCAACTGGGCGATCGCCGGCTGGGTGAACATCTTCTCGAAGGAGCCGATCCGGCTGCCCGCCGACCTGCGCCGCACCCGCTTCTGGATGAGCTCGGGCGACCCCGAGACCGAGAAGATCTACAAGGCGTTCGGCGTTCACGTGGTCCCGCTGCCCGTCACCGAAATGATGACGGGCCTGCAGACCGGCCTGATCGACGCCACGGCGGCGCCCCCGCTCTACGCGCTCCTCGACCGAACGTTCCAGGTGGCGGGACACATGCTCGACATCCACTGGGGCGCGCTGAACGCCGCCACGATCGTCCGCGCGGACGCGTGGGCGCGCGTGCCGGAGGAGCTGCGGCCGCGGCTCGCCGAGGCGGCCCGTCGCGAGGGCGTGGCGATGCGCGACGTCGGACGCAAGTCGGGCGACGACGCGGTCCGCGAGATGCAGAAGCGCGGACTCGTGGTGACGGTGCCCACCGCCGCCGAGCGCGCGAAGTGGCGGGAGGAGGCCGCCAGCACCTATCCGGGGCTTCGGGGCGCCTACTGCCCGGCCGAGCTCTACGACGACGTGATGCGCTTCCACGCGGAGTCGCGCCGGCCGCGTTGACGGCCGACCTCGGCGATGGGACCCAACGGCCCGGTCGAGGCGCCACGAGCGCGGGTGGCCGTGGCAGCGGAGGCGCGCGCGGAGGAGGCCGGCCCGCCGTCGTGGTTCGCGAGGTGCGAGAGCGCGTTCTCGATCGCCGTGCTGGCGGTGCTCACTGCCGTCCCGCTCGTCGACCTGGTCGGACGCGAGGCGTTCGGCCGCAGCCTTTCCGGCGGCACCACGGCCGTGCAGTACCTGACGCTGTGGATCACGTTCCTCGGCGCGGCGCTGGCCGCGCGCAGCGAACGGCTGCTCGCGCTGGCGACGGTGTCGCTCCTGCCGCCGTCCGCGCAGGCCCTCGCCAAGGTCGTCGTCGCGTTCGTCGCCGTCGCGATCGTCGGGGCGTTCGCGCTGGCGAGCGTCGAGCTGATCGGCGTCGACTACAAGTACGGCGCGACCGCGGTCTGGGGCATTCCGGTGTGGTGCGTGTCGCTGGCGATGCCTGTCGCGCTCGCGGCGATCGCGGCGCGCACGATCGCCCAGGCCTCCCCGCGAACGTGGCCGCGCGTGCCGGTCGCGTTCGCGCTCGCGATCGTCGCCTTGGCAGTTCTCGTTCCCGAGGCTTCCCGTCCGCAGTTCGTCTGGCCGGTCGGCATCGTGATTCTCGCCGCGACCGCGCTCGGCCTGCCGATCTTTGCGGCGCTGGCCGGGGCCGCGCTGATCCTCGGCTGGGCCGACGGCACGCCGCTCTCCTCGGTGCCGGGCGAGGCGTTCCGCCTCAGCACCTCGCCGCTGCTGCCGGCGATACCGCTCTTCACGCTTGGCGGCTACATCCTGTCGGCGGGCGGCTCGAGCCGGCGGCTGTTGCGCCTGATCAACGCGCTCTTCGGTTGGATGCCTGGCGGCCTTGCGATCGTCGTCGTGCTCCTGCTCGCGTTCTTCACGCCCCTCACCGGCGCGTCGGGCGTGACGATCGTCGCGATGGGCGGCCTGCTGCTGCCGATGCTGATCCGGGCGGGCTACCCCGAGCGCACGTCGATGGGGCTCATCACCGTGGCGGGCTCGATCGGCATCTTCCTGCCGCCGAGCCTGCCGGTGATCCTCTATGCGTTCTACGCCAACGTGCCGCTGGAGCAGCTGTTCGTCGCTGGCGCAGTGCCCGGCCTGCTGCTCGTCGCCGCCGTCGCCGGGTGGGGCGCGATGCGCGGCGTCGCCGGCGGCGCCCGCCGCACGGCGTTCGCGTGGCAGGAGGTCGGCGCGGCGCTCTGGGAGGCGCGCTTCGAGGTGGCGATGCCAGTCGTGCTGATCGGGGCGATGCTCGCCGGTTTCGCGACGCTGGTCGAGACGGCGGCGCTGATGGTGGTCTACACGCTGGCCGTGGAGTGCTTCGCGTTCCGCGACCTCGACGTCCGCCGCGACCTGCCGAGGGTCGCGATCCAGAGCGCAACGCTGGTCGGCGGCTTCATGATCATCCTCGGCGTCGCCATGGCGCTCACCAACTGGCTCACGCTCGGCCAGGTCCCCAGTCGGGTGCTCGCCTGGGTGCAGTCCGTCATCGAATCGCGCTTCGTGCTGCTGCTCGCCCTCAACGCGTTCCTGATCGCCGTCGGCGCCCTGATGGACATCTACTCGGCGATCATCGTCATCGTGCCGCTGCTCGTGCCGCTCATCGCGGCCTACGGCCTCGACCCGGTCCACGTGGGCGTCGTCTTCCTCGCCAACATGCAGCTGGGCTACCTGATGCCGCCGATGGGCGAGAACCTGTTTCTCGCCGCCTACCGCTTCGACGCCACGCTGCAGGCGGTGTATCGCGCGGTGCTCCCGTACGTGGCGATCATGCTCGCCGTCGTGCTGCTGATCACTTTCTGGCCCGCAATCAGCATCGGCGTCCTCGGCGCGGCCGGACTGCGCGCGCCTGGCCCCTGACGACGGCCCGCTATGGCTGCGGCCGGTTGAGCAGGCAGTGATCGACCTCGGCCTCGGCCTGCAGCCAGTCGTCGAGATCCCCGCCGTCGCAGTAGCCCCGCTCGACGTAGTGGCGATAGGCCGTCTCGCTGACCAGCCGGTGACGCAGGTCCTGATCGATCTCGCTGTGCACGCCTTCCGCGAAAGGCGTCTCGGGCACCGGCTCGATCTCGACGCTCTCGTCGATCGGCCGCGACGCGCGCCTGCGCACGTGTTGCGGCGGCGGCTCGGCTCTGGGTGCGACCGCCGCGGGCTTGGAAGGGACTGCCTGGTGCTTGGTCATCGTGGTCCTCCTCGCTGGTGCGGGGCGCCGACCGTACGCCACCAACGCCACCGTCGAGACCGGCGCCACCCGAACATCCTCGCCGCTTGCCGGCCCCTCCGGGTTAAGCGAGGTCAACGATCGCGTCGAGTTGCTGCGCCCGCACGACAGCGGCGGTCACGCACCTATGAGCCGCAGCGCTTCGCCCTGCACGCACGCGATCAGCTCCGGGTTGCTCTGCTGGGCGCAGCGGGCGAGCTCGCAGATCTGCGCGTGGGTCGCCCGCGCGGCGTCCTCGAGCGTGACGAACACGGCGGACCGGCGGGCCACCGCCGCGTAGCGCGCGAACGCGCCGCCACCCAGCACGGCGAGCGCAAGGACGCCGACGCCGGCGACGAGACGCGACAGCTGGCGCGCGCTCCGCGGGCTGCAGGCGCGCGAGGGCATCGGCGATCCTGGCGGACGCAGCTTCGCGTTGGATCTCGGCCACGGCGGGTACCTCCCCGCCCGCCGGCGCGTCCGTCGCGCCGCGGCGCCGCCGGGCGCGAGGCCGGACGCACTTCTCGCAGAGCCCGGTGAGTACGCCGTGCGGGTGGTACCGGGCCGCGAGAGCCCGATAGGCGGCCCCGCCGTAGATGTGGTCGAACTCCTTGCGGTCGAAGCGCCTGTCCGGGCAAAGCGACTTGATCCCGCCGTGCGCCGCGGCCGACCCTCCCTGGCAATGCCGGGTTCGTGATCGCTGCGCGGTGACGAGGCGACACCTCGTCGGGGTCTTCTCCGTGCCCCGACATCGATCCCGGCCACGCGACGCGCGGCGCCAGGATCAGGCGGGTTCGAGCGTGAAGAGCTCCTGCGGGCGCGCGACGCCCTTCAGCGCATACCGGCCCAGGCTCACCAGCCTGGCGCGCACCGCTTCGCCGCCCGCCTGAACGAAGGCGCTCGACACGATCACGCGCTGGTCGAGCGAGGCGCACAGCGCCTCGATGCGTGCAGCCTCGTTGACGGCAGCGCCGAGCACCGTGAAGTCGAGTCGCCGCGGGCTGCCGACGTTGCCGTAGAGTAGCTCGCCGATGTGCAGTGCGATGTCGGCGTCGGACACCGGCAGGCCGGCCTCGCGGCGCGCCGCGTTGAGCGCTTCGAGCCGGCGGCGCGCCTCTGCCGCGGCGTCGAGTGCGCGCTCGCAGGCGTTCGACTCGTCGCGGTCGGGGAAGATCGCGAGCATGCCGTCGCCGATGAACTTGAGCACGTGGCCGCCGTGCGCCTCGATCGACTCGACCAGCGCTCCGGCGTAGTCGTTCAGCATCGCCAGCACGACCTGCGAGCGTTGCGCGTCGGCGATGCGCGTGAAGCCGACCAGGTCGCTGTACCAGACGACCGCGCGGATGCACTCCGCGCGGCCGCGCACGACGTTGCCCGCGAGCACCCGCTCGGCCGCATCGCTGCCGAGGTAGGTGGTCATCAGCGTGCGCGCGGAGCGCTGCATCGATCGCCACAGGAACGCCGTCGCGAGCGGCGGCAGCGTCGGCGCGATCAGTTCGATCGCCTGGTCCGTGAAGCCCGCGGGCGCGTCGGCGAGCCACGACGTGACCACGCCGCGGGTGTCGCCGAGCCACATGGACTCGCCCAGCCGAACGATCATCCCGAGGTAGTCGGTGCCGCCTTTCGCGCGGAACTCGTCGAGCACCGGAAACTCGCCTTCCCGGTAGTCCGCGCCGAGCCGGCGGCGCAGGCGGTCGTCCGGGCACTTGACGAGCGCGTAGAACGGGCTCTTCAGCCACTCCTCGTCGAGCGTGGCGTTCGGCGTGCGCAGGAACGGGGCTTCGGACGCGCCATCGCGCTTCGACCAGCGCACTCCGATGCTGTCGAAGCTCGGGTCGAGCATGTCGCCCGCCAGCGCGGCGCGCATCAGCGGCACGCCCGCGGCGACGAGCCGCTCGCACACACCTGCGAGGATCGCAGGCGCGTCCGCGCCGTCGAGCGAGGCGCGGACGATCCAGCGGTTGATGTCGTCGGAAGTCGGCGCGGGCATCGGGGGACGGCGGCGTGGAGCGCTACGCTAGCACTGTGCACCTGCGGTGGCGAGGGGGGAAGCGAGCCGGGCCGGGCACGCGCCAGCCCTTGGCCCGGACATGGGACGTTGACTGCAGGCAACGCCGTGCGTTGAGGGCGGGTATACTGTCGAGTTGTCTCGCCTCGCCCAGGCTGCGCGCCGCGGAGCGTTGGCGGATTCGTCGTTCCCTACCGGAGATTCAACATGCTGAAACGACTGCTTTCCCTTTTGGCCGCAGTGCTGCTCGTCGCCCCTGCCGCGCCGGCCCTGGCGGACGATTACCAGGACACGATCAACGTGTTCAAGCAGGCGGGCGAGAGCTCGACTTTCTTCAAGTCTGCATACGGATACGCCGTCTTCCCGACCATCGGCAAGGCGGGCTTCGTCGTCGGTGCGGCCGGCGGCAAGGGCCGGGTGTACGTGAAAGGCAAGCACGTCGGCGACTCGACGATGGCCCAGGCGAGCATCGGCTGGCTGGCGGGCGCCGAGGCCTATAGCCAGATCATCTTCTTCGAGGACGAGCGTGCGTTCAGGGAGTTCTCGAAGGGCAACTTCGAGTTCGGCGCGGAGGCCAGCGTGACCGCGATCACCGCAGGCGCCAGCGCCAAGGCGGCGACGACCGGCTCCTCGGCAAGCGCCAGCGCCGGGCAGCACGACGCGAAGACCGCGGGCAAGTACTACAAGGGCATGGCCACGTTCATGGTCGTCAAGGGCGGCCTGATGGGCGACGCGAGCGTGAAGGGCCAGAAGTACTCCTACACCGCGGTGGGCGCCGCCAAGAAGTAGCCGCCGTCGCGGCGAGGCCGCGCGGCTCGACACCGCGCGGAGGGTGGAGGGCCGGCAGATCCGGCGCTGCCATCGCGGCGACGACGACGTGTCGCGAAGTCCGCTCTTCCCGATGCGTGCGCGAAGGCTCCCCCGGGAGCCTTCGCCGCTTCCGGCGTCGTCCCGCGCTACGCGTGCTCGGGCGCGCCCTGCCAGAGCATGTCGTAGCCCAGCTCCTTCGTCTCCGAGCACATCGTCGCCAGCGCGTCGAACTTGGTGGTGAACGCCTTGTCGGCGTGCGAGCGCTCGTGCTCGTCGAACGAACGCCAGTAGGTGACGATCGCGTAGTGCTCCTCGGCAGGCGTGGCGCCGCCGAGCGAGCCTTCCTCGGACACGAAGCCCGAGAACCTGAACACCTGGCCGGCGATGAAGCCGCCCTTGTCGCCGCCGTAGGTCTCCTTGACGACGTTGCACATCTCGCCGACGGCGAGCTCGACGTCCTCGAACTTCACGCCGGGCTTGAGCTTGACGGTGTTGAACAGCATCTTGGCGCCGAACGGCAGGTTGATCGGTTCGAACATGGCGGCTCCCTGGGAAGGTCTGGGGCCGTAATCTTAGCGGCATCCGCACCGCGCTGCGCCCGGCGCCCGGTGGCGGCTCGGGCCAACCCCATCCGCCGCATGGGATTGAGGTGCGTCAAGAGAAGTGCGGTGACAGCCGCCCTCCCGCAGGCGCAGCGGACCATTTCTTGATGCATCTCGTGGCCGCCGCGACGCGGCTGCCCGAACCTTGCGGCTCAAGCGCGACGAGGCGCGACCGACCTGCCTGGGGAACCCGCATGCAAGCCACCGACATCCTGTCCTCCGAACACCGCGTGATCGAGCGCGTGATCGCCGCCCTCGACGCGGCGGCCGAGCGCCTGGACGCCGGCGCGAGCGTGCGCCCGGGGCTCTTCCTCGACGCGGTGCGCTTCATCCGCGAGTTCGCCGACGGCTTCCACCACGGCAAGGAGGAGGGCGTGCTGTTCGAGGCCATGGCGCGCGGCGGGATGCCGCTGGACGACGGGCCGATCGGCATGATGCTCTACGAGCACGAGCGCGGCCGCGAGATCACGGCGGGGCTGGAGAAGGCGGCGAAGCGCCTCGAGGCGGGCGAGGCGAACGCGGCGGCGGCGGTCGCCGACCATGCGCGCGCCTACGGGGAACTGCTGTCCCAGCACATCTACAAGGAGGACAACATCCTGTTCCCGATGGCCGACCAGGCGGTCGTGCCGCAGGAGCAGGACACGGTCCTCGAGGAGTTCGCGCGCATCGAGCGCGAGCTGGAGGCGAAGCACCCGCGGCAGTCCTACCTCGACCTCGCGAGGCTGCTGTGCGCGGAGGCCGGGCTCGACCCCGACGCCGTCGCGCCGAGGCAGGTCTCGCTGCCCTGCCACGCCGGCTAGCCGCCGCGGCCGTGCGGTGATCCTCAGGGCTGCGCGAGCGCGGCCTTGAGCACCCGGCCCTCGCTCGCGCTGGGCGGGCGGATGTTGAGCAGGTGCGCGAGCGTGGGAGCGACGTCGATCGTCTCGACGTAGTCGGCGTAGCGGCCGGGGCGGATCCAGCGCTCGCCCTGCAGCAGCAGCGGCACGTTCGTGTCGTAGGTGTAGGGCGTGCCGTGCGAGCAGGCGTTCGGCGACGAAGTGGTGCGCGACTGGAAGTAGTGGAACGGCTTGGGCACCACGACGACGTCGACGGCCATCTCCGGGTGCCAGGCGCGCTGGACCAGCGTCGCAATCCGGTGCGAGGGCATGAGGCCGCGCTCGAGCTGCGTGCGCGTGAACGTGAACGCGATGCCCGGCTGCTCGCGCGTGGCGCGCGCGACGAACGCCTCGACCTCCTCGCGCGGCAGGCCCCTGGCGTCGATGGCCGCGTAGTCGAGCGAGAATCCGCCGGTCATGTGCTGGTAGGCGAGCTTCGGGATGCCGAAGCGCTTCTCGGCCGCAGCGTTGACCGCGTTGCGCGTCTCGCCCGGGTCGACGCGACCGGCCTCGAAGCCGCGCCCGGCGCTGAATTCGGGCACGTTCATGAAGCCGTGGTCGGCGGTGGCGACGATCAGCACGTTGCCGGCGCCCACCGCGGCATCGACGGCGTCGAAGAACCGGGCGAGCGTGCGATCCAGGCGCACGAGGTGGTCGAGCGACTGGATGCTCTCCGGGCCGAAGTTGTGGTTGATGTAGTCGTGCGAGGAGAAGCTCACTGCGAGCAGGTCCGGCACGCCGGCCGGGTTGCGGCCGACGCCTTCCTGCCTCACGAGCTCGATGGCGAACTCGGCCGTCGCCTCGTCGCCGTAGGGGCCGGCGAGCAGCGTCGAGTAGTAGAACGGCCCCGGCGCGGTCTCGCCCATGCCGTAGACCATGCCCATGCGCGTCGGGAGCTTGCGGTAGCTCGTCGACCACGGCTGGCCGTCGGGCAGCGCTCGCGCGTAGGCCTGCGCGTCGAGCAGCGGGTCCCAGCGCCTGTGGAACCACTGGTCCTGCGGCTTGCCCGCGTAGTAGCGCTCCCACCACGCCGGGTGCGCCTGCATGTAGTAGCTCGTGCTGGTGAAGCGGCCGGTGCGCGCGGAGTACATGTACGCGGTGCCCGTCTTGCCGCCGGGGAGGATCGCGCCGCGGTCCTTCCCGGAGACGGCGAACACCCGGCTCGCGTCGTTGGTCGCGTAGCGCAGTTCGTCGCCGACCGTGCTCGCCTTGAGGTTCTTCGGGCTGACGCCGTCGCCCTCGCCAACCGGCGAGCCGTCGAGGTAGCGGTGCGCGGGGTCGCCGGTGTTGTAGACGAGCTTCCCGTCGCGCGAGCGCCACTCGTTGGCGATGATGCCGGTCTGGTAGGGGTGCGCGCCGGTCATCGGCGAGGCGTGGCCGACGGCGGTGACCGTGAACGCGTGCGCCTGGTGCGCGTCGCTGTACCAGGCGCCGCGGTCCGTCAGGCGCCGCAGGCCGTTGGGCGAGAGCAGGTCGTGCGCCCGCGCCAGGCGGTCCTGCGACAGGCCGTCGACGTACACGACGAGGACCAGCTTCGGCAGCGGCAGGCTGCCCGGCGCGGCGACCGGCGCGCGCTCGGGGGTCGCGCATCCTGCAAGCGCCGCCGCGAGTGCGACGAGGGACAGTACAAGGCGCAGCATGGATCCTCCTCCAACACGAGAGTCGCCGCAGCGGCATGCCCGCGCCGGCGTGGGGACAGCTTGCCGCATGGCGCGGCAGGGCGCAAACGCGGAAGTCGGCGGTCAGCCGTCGAGGGCGAGGATGCGCCACTCGCCGGGCACGCCCCTGAGCTCGCGCGTGCCGCGGTCGGCGAAGCGCAGGCCGGATCCCGCGACGAGGTCCTTGAGCGTGCCCGAGACCAGCACCTCCCCGGCGACCGCCTGCGCGGCGATGCGCGCGCCGATGTGGACGGCGAGCCCGGAGAGGTTGCCGCCGAGCGACTCGCACTCGCCCGTGTGCAGCCCGGCGCGCAGCTCGATGCCGGCGTCCCGCGACGCGTCGACGATGGCGCGCGCGCAGCGCACCGCTCGCGCAGGCCCGTCGAAGCAGGCGAGGAAGCCGTCGCCGGCCGTGTTGACCTCGCGGCCCCGGAACTCGGCGAGCTTGCGCCGCACCAGCGCCTGGTGCTGGGCCAGCACGTCGCGCCAGGCGCGGTCGCCGAGCGCGGCCGCCTTCTGCGTCGAGCCGACGATGTCGGTGAAGAGCACGGTGGCGAGCACCGTGTCCGGCACCGTGCCGTGTCTCGCGCCGGTGAGGAACTCCGCAATCTCGTCGACGATCGCGTCGGCGTCGCCGGCGTTCCACAGGTGGTCCTCGCCCGGCAGCTCCTTCAGCACGGCGTTGGGCAGCCGCGCGGCCATGTAGCGTGCGTGCCCCACCTCGGTCAGGCGGTCGCCGGTGCGGTGCAGGACGAGCGTGGGCACGTGCACGGCAGGCAGCACCGGGCGCACGTCGATCTCGCCGTTCATGCGCATGATCTCGAGCGCCGCGCCCGGGCTCGCCGCCTGCCGCTGGTAGCTGGCGAATTGCGCGCGGGCTTCGGCGTTGCCGGCGAGGCTGGGCGCGAAGACGTCGAGCGCCGCCCCCTGGCCCCACTCCGCCTCGAGCCGCGCCAGGAACGCGGCGCGCTGCTCAGGGGCGGGCCCGAACGGATAGTCGGGACCGGGAACGCGGCGCGCGTACGAGCCGTAGATGGAAAGCCGCGTCACGCGCTCGGGTACGTCGCGGCGAACAGGATCGCCATCGGGCCGCCCTCGGAGTGAGCGAACATCGCCGCGCGCGCCGAGCCTGCGGCGTCCATCACCGCGCGCACGTCGTCCATCCGTTGCTCCAGCGAGGGGATCGGCCCGCGGTCCGACAGCCCGGTGCCGCGCTTGTCGAAGCGGATCAGGCGGCAGAACGAGCCGAGCCGTTCCAGCAGCCGGGCGCGCACCGGGCTCTCCCAGTCCGCCTCGAGGTGCGAGACGAATCCCGGCACGAGGACGAGGTCCTGCGGGCCGCTGCCCGTGACCTGGTAGGCCACGTGGACGCTGCCGCTCTTCGCGTAGTGCGTCTACACCGTCAAGGTCGCTCCACGGCCCGGATGGTGCCCGGTCCGGCGACGGCTGTCGAACGGGCGCCTGCCCTGCGCCCGGCCCGGGCCACGGCGCGATGCTCCCCATCCGGGGTACGCCCTCCGGGCGACGAAGGGTGTCCGCCTGTGGTAGCTTTTCCGGCTCCGGCAACGCACCGGAGACGCGGGATCGCCCATGAACGAAGCCTCGCAGCTGCCCACGCTGGTCGCGCTTTGCGCGTTCGCGCTCGCTTTCGTCTTCGGCGCCGTCGCGCAGCGCGCGAACTTCTGCACGATGGGCGCGGTGTCCGACGTGGTCAACATGGGCGACTGGCGGCGCATGCGCATGTGGCTGCTGGCGATGGCGGTGGCGATCGCCGGGACCACGGCGCTCGCCGCGGCCGGGAAGATCGACCTCGCCAAGTCGCTCTACACCGGGGCGCAGGTGCCGTGGCTCTCCCACGTCGTCGGCGGCCTGATGTTCGGCTTCGGCATGACGCTGGGATCCGGCTGCGGCAGCAAGACGCTGATCCGCATCGGCGCGGGGAACCTCAAGTCGCTGGTCGTGCTGATCTTCTTCGGCGTGGCCGCGTACATGGCGCTGCGCGGCCTGTTCGCGATCCCGCGCGTCAACCTGCTCGACCCGGTCCGCATCGACGTGGCGCGCCTGGGTGCGAAGACCTCCGACCTGGGCGCGCTCTTCGCCGCCGCCGGTCTCGGCGCGGCGGCGAAGCTGTGGCTGCCCGGCGTGGCGGCGCTGGCGCTCGCCGCGTTCGCGTTCGCGAGCCGCGAGTTCCGCGCGTCGCGCGAGATGATCGTCGCGGGCGTCGTGATCGGCGCCGTGGTCGTCGGCGGCTGGTACGTCTCCGGTCACCTGGGCTACCTCGCCGAGGACCCGGCCACGCTGGAGGAGAAGTTCGTCGCCACCAACAGCGCTCGCATGGAGTCGTTCTCGTTCACCGCGCCGGTCGCCTTCCTGCTCGAGCTGCTGATCATGTGGACGGACGCCTCGCGCATCGTCACGTTCGGCATCGCCGGCGTGCTCGGCATGATGGCCGGCGCGGGCGCGATGGCGCTGGCGACGCGCACGTTCCGCTGGGAGGGCTTCGCGAGCGTCGAGGACCTCGCCAACCACATCGCCGGCGGCGTGCTGATGGGCGCGGGCGGGGTCACGGCGCTCGGCTGCACGATCGGGCAGGGCATCACCGGCGTGTCGACGCTCGCGCTCGGGTCGATCGTCACGTTCTTCGCGATCGTCGCCGGTTGCGTCGCCGCGCTCAAGTACCAGTACTGGCGCGTGGCGCGCATGGCGTAAGGGGGAGAGGTGAGCGACGCGCTGAGCTTCCTCGTCAAGGCGCGGCCGGAGGAGATGGCCGCCTACTTCGGCTTCCTCAAGCACGCCGGCAAGCGCCTCGACCCGAAGACGCGCAACCTGATCTCGGTCATCACCAAGGTCCACGCTCAGACCGAGCGCGGCCTGCAGCAGTACCTCAAGCGCGCGCTGCGCGAGGGCGCGTCCGCCGACGAGGTGATCGACGCGCTGCTGATGGCCTTCCCGGCGCTCGGCCTCGCCAAGATCGTCTGGGCGGCCGACGTGATCCTGCGCATGAACCTGCCGGAGTTCGCGCTCGACCGGCTCGACACGCGCGGGACGGTGGCGGCTGCGGCGCGCTGGCACGATGTCGTCGCCATGTCCGCAATCGCCGAGCGCAGCGCGCTGCGCCTCGAGTGCGACGGCCGCGGACTTTTCGTCTACAGCGCAGGCGGCGCGGTCAAGGTCTACGACAGCCGCTGCCCGCACCAGTCGACGGACATTCCCGACCTGGCGGTCGCCGGCGACCGGCTCACCTGCCCGAAGCACGAGTGGGCGTTCGACCTCGCGACCGGCCACTGCGTCGCCAAGGGCGACGTGCCGCTCACCGAATTTCCGCACCGCGTCGACGGCGGCCGGTTGCTCGCGTACTGGTAGGCCGGCGCGCGATGAAGCTCTGCCTGGTCTCGGACAGCCACGACCGCGCTCCGGCGCTCCTGGCCGCGGTCCGCGCCGGGCGCGACGCCGGCGCACAGGCGGTCGTGCACTGCGGCGACGTCATCGGCGCGCAGACGCTGCGCCCGCTCGTCGAAGTGGGCCTGCCGGTGCACTTCGTCCACGGCAACAACCTCGGCGACCCCGTCGCGATGGCGAAGGTCTGCGCCGAGTCGCAGGGGCTGCTCGTCTACCACGGCGCCGACGCCGATCTGCGTCTCGGCGGGCGGCGGCTGTTCGCCACGCACTATCCGCATTACGCGCGCGGGCTCGCGTGCACCGGCGACTACGACGTCGTGTGCTGCGGTCACTCGCACGAGGCGAGCGTGATCCGGCAACCCACGCTCGGCGGCGGGACCGCGTGGCTGGTGAATCCGGGGACGGTCGCGGGACTCGGCGCACCGGCGGCCTGGGTGCTCGCCGACCTCGCGGGTCTCGCCTTCGAGATCCGGCCGCTGGCGTGACAATACCGTGCTACCCAACGTGGGTATGGCCCGGTCGCGGCGACTGGTGTGTGATGCCGGGCAAACGCGCCCCTCGACGGGCGCCGCAGCGAAGGGGGGCTTGATGTTCACCAGCAATCCGTTTGCCGGAATCTCGGCGTTGATCCCGCCTGCCGTCATGCAGGCCTACGTCGTCCTCATGGTCGTGCTGGTCGCGGCCGGGACCCTGTTCGACGTGGTGCACAAGGGAAGCGCCAGGTACTTCTTCGACAACTGGCGAAGGTCGCAGGGCAAGGGGGCGAGGCAGCTCGGCGGCGGCGAAATGCTGTCGATCGCCGTCAAGACCGGCGTGGTCGACGTCCTCGCCTCCGGCGAGTTCTGCAACACGAGGCGCCGGATCGCCCACCTGCTGGGCATGTACGGGTTCGTGCTCTTCTTCGGCGCGAGCGCGGTCATGGTGTTCGGCTACCCGACGCCCGCGACGCCCACGCCCGCCGTCGTGTCGCTGCTCTGGTGGCTCGGCGGGCTGATGATCTGCGTCGGCGGATACTGGTTCTGGTTCTTCATCCGCGTCGACGTCGCCGCCGAGGGCCGCTCGCCGCTTCGCCTGATGCGCGCGGACCTGTTCATCCTCTCGCTGCTCGCCAGCGCGACCTTCGGCCTGCTCTGGGCCTACCTGCAGGCGAGGGGCGCGTCCGCGGCCCACGTGTTCTTCGGCCTGTACGCGATCGCCACGACCGTGCTGTTCGGCTCGGTGCCGTGGTCGAAGTTCGCCCACATGTTCTTCAAGCCCGCGGCCGCCTTCGAGAAGAGGGTCGGCGAGGCCAACGGCACGGCGGAGAACCTGCCGACGCAGACCCGCGACGATCCCGCGCAACAGCAGAGGCACTCGATGGAGCTGCTGCGCGGCGCGCCGATGGACATGGGGCTCGGCATCAAGCGCGAAGCGCCCCGCCACTACTGAACCGGGAAGCAGCCCGCAACACCTGCCGGACCAGGCCCCAGACAAGGAAGAGGAACGATGCCTACGTTTGTCTACATGACGAGGTGCGACGGATGCGGCCACTGCGTCGACATCTGTCCATCGGACATCATGCACATCGACAAGACCTACCGCCGGGCCTACAACATCGAGCCCAGCATGTGCTGGGAGTGCTACTCCTGCGTCAAGGCCTGCCCGCAGCATGCGATCGACGTGCGCGGCTACGCCGACTTCGCCCCGCTCGGCCACAGCGTTCGCGTCCACCGCGACGAGCAGAAGGGCACGATCGCCTGGAGGATCAAGTTCCGCAACGGCACGGAGAAGAACTTCCTGTCGCCCATCACCACCAAGCCCTGGGGAACGGCGATTCCCAAGCTCGCGGACGTTCCCGGGCCCAGCAAGGAGATGCGCGACGGACACCTGCTGTACGGCGAGCCGAAGTACATCCGCATGGACGAAGGCGGCCTGCATACGCTCAAGGCCGCCGGTCTCAAGATGAAGAAAGGCGTGTACTACTGATGGCATACGAAACGATCGTCGAAGACGGCATCGACATCCTGGTCGTCGGTGCGGGCCTTGGCGGCACGGGCGCCGCGTGGGAGGCCAGGTTCTGGGGTCAGGACAAGAAGATCGTCATTGCCGAGAAGGCCAACATCGACCGTTCCGGCGCGGTCGCCCAGGGTCTGTACGCCATCAACTGCTACATGGGCACCCGCTGGGGCGAGAACAAGCCGGAGGACCACGTCCGCTACGCCCGCATCGACCTGATGGGGATGGTGCGGGAGGACCTGCTGTTCGACATGGCCCGCCACGTCGACTCCACGGTGCACCAGTTCGAGGAGTGGGGCCTGCCGATCATGAAGGACCCCAAGACCGGGCGCTACCTGCGCGAAGGTCGATGGCAGATCATGATCCACGGCGAGTCCTACAAGCCCATCGTGGCCGAGGCCGCCAAGAAGTCGGCGGACAAGGTCTTCAACCGCATCTGCGTCACCCACCTGCTGATGGACGACGGCAGGGAGAACCGCGTCGCCGGCGCCGTCGGCTTCAACGTCCGCACCGGCAACTACCACGTCTTCAAGTCCAAGACCGTGATCTGCGGCGCGGGCGGCGCCTCCAACATCTTCAAGCCGCGGTCGGTGGGCGAAGGCTCCGGCCGCACGTGGTACGCGCCGTGGTCGTCCGCGTCGGCCTACGGGCTCATGATCAACGCCGGCGCCAAGATGACGCAGATGGAGAACCGCATCGTGTTGGCGCGCTTCAAGGACGGCTACGGCCCGGTCGGCGCCTACTTCCTGCACCTCAAGACCTACACGCAGAACGGCCTCGGCGAAGAGTACGAGTCGAAGTGGTTCCCCGAGCTGCAGAAGATGGTCGGCAAGGAGTATCTCGATCCGGAGGCCTCGCACCTGACCCATCGGCCCATCCCGACCTGCCTGCGCAACCACGCGCTGATCAGCGAGGTCAATGCCGGGCGCGGCCCCATTCACATGGTGACGATGCGCGCCTTCCAGGATCCCCACCTGGAGGAGGTGGGCTGGGAGAACTTCCTCGGCATGACCGTCGGCCAGGCGGTGCTGTGGGCCGCCACCGACGTGGATCCGAAGAACGAGAATCCCGAGCTGACCACCTCCGAGCCCTACGTCATGGGCTCGCACGCGACGGGCTCGGGCGCCTGGTGCTCGGGTCCCGCGGACGTCTCCCCTCCCGAGTATTTCTGGGGCTACAACCGCATGACGACGATCGAAGGCCTGTTCGGCGCCGGCGACGCCGTCGGCGGCACGCCGCACGCGTTCTCGTCGGGCTCGTTCACCGAGGGTCGCCTCGCCGCGAAGGCCGCGTGCCAGTACATCGACGACGGCAAGGCCGAGGGCATCGTCGTGTCCGACGAGCAGATCAACCGCCGCAGGGCCGAGATCTACAAGCCGCTGGAGCGCTACAAGACCTACCGCAACGCGATCGTGGCGGGCTCCGTCAATCCGCACTACATCAATCCCAAGCAGGGCCTGGACCGCCTGCAGAAGCTCATGGACGAGTACTGCGGCGGAGTGACGGTCAACTACATGACCAACGAGAAGCTCCTCAACATCGGTCTCAAGAAGCTCGCGATCATGGAGGAGGACCTCGAGAAGCTGGCCGCCGAGGACATCCACGAACTGCTGCGCGCGTGGGAGCTGAAGCACCGTCATCGCGCCGCGGAGTGCGTCACGCAGCACACGCTGTTCCGCAAGGAGACGCGCTGGCCGGGCTACTACTACCGGGGCGACGCGATGAAGCTGGACGACGAGAACTGGCACGTGCTGACCGTCTCGCGCCGCGATCCGCAGACCGGCGAGTACACGATGGAGAAGGCGCCTTGCTATCACCTGGTCGCGGAAGGCGAGTAGCGACGTTCCGCGGCCGAAGCTCGCGTGAGCGCCCGGGGAAGCGCACGGGAAACGGGCATGCGCGCCGGTCGTGCACGCCTCCGACGCCGGTCTCGTCCGGTGGCAGATAGCCTCGCGTGAACATCATCGACAAGACCGACGAGGAGATCCGGGCGATTGCCGACCCGCTGTGGCGCGACCTCGTCAAGCACTCGAACGAGGGCAACTACGGCGAGTTCGTCAGGAAGTTCTCCAGCTCGCTGGCGCTTGCGGTGAATCAGGTCGTGGCGGGGCACCAGTTCGCGAACAGCGAGCTGGCGAGAAGCCTGTCCGGGGACATCGACCCGCTCGGCATCATCCGCCGGGGCGAGCACGTGACGGTGCTCTACCGGCAGCGGAGCACGAAGAAGCCGGGCGAGTGGCTTGGCCGGCTCGTCCTCGGCCACGAAGACGGCGAAGTCAGGATCTTCGGCGCGTCCATCTTCTGAGCGGTTCGTTCGGATTCGACATGAGAGAAACCATCCGGGACGGCAAGTTCGTCGAGCTCACCTACAAGGTGACCGACAGGAAGTCGAGGCACGTCCTCACGCGAGTCGAGTTCCCGCTGGGTTACGTTCACGGACACAACGAGATCCTGTCCCCTTCCGTCCACAAGCAGCTGGAGGGCCGCTCCGCCGGCGACGTGATCGAAGTGCCGATCGACGGCAACCAGATCTTCGGTCCCCGCGACGAGTCGCTCGTCTTCACCGATCGCATCGAGAACGTCCCCGAGGAGTACCGGAAGGTCGGCAGTTCCATCCTCATGGAGAACGACCGGGGGCAGACCCGCAGCTTCCTCGTGACCTGGATGGACGACGAGAAGCTGACCGTCGACGGCAACAATCCGCTCTGCGGCCGCGAGGTCGTGTTCACGCTCGAGATACTCGCCGTGCGCGACGCGACCGACGAGGAGACGCGAGCGGGCGGGGCGATCGTGGCGAAGGCGGACGTCGACCCGTCGCTCATGAGGCCCGCTTGAGCGGCGGTGTCGAATGGCATCGGACGAATACTGGCGAGGGCGCCTTGCGCCTCCAATCCCGATTTCACGGCAGGAAAGGTGACTCATGAGCGAGCAGAAACCCGCCCCGACCAAGGTTCCCGACGGCCAGACGCCCTATGTCACGACGCGCCAGATGCCGCCGAACGAGAAGGGGTTCGTCGGCTTCGAGACCGTCTGGAAGCCGTTCCAGAAGGAAGTCGAGTACAAGACGCCCAAGCAGCCCTAGGGGCGGTACGTCGTCGGCCGAGGCCGAAGCGCCGTGCGGCACGCGATGCGGGCCGCGCCGGGGCGGCGAGCTCGCGTCGGAGGCGGTGTCCCGACGAGGCTACGACTTGCGCGCCGCGTCGAGTCCCGCGTAATACTCGCGCAGGATCTCGACCACTTCGGGCCGGCTGAACTCGGCGGGCACGGCAGCGCCCTCCGACATCCACTGCCGCAGCTGCGTGCCGGAGACCTGCAGGCGGTCGGCGTCGCCGTGCGGGCAGGTGCGGCCCGAGGCCATGCCGCCGCACTTGTAGCACCAGAACGCGACGTCGATCTTGAGCGGCCGGATCGCGAGCGCGCCGGGCGGCACCTGGTCGAACACGTGGTGCGCGTCGAAGGGGCCGTAGTACTTGCCCACGCCGGCGTGGTCGCGGCCGACGATGAGGTGCGAGCAGCCGTAGTTCTGCCTGAACAGCGCGTGCAGCAGCGCCTCGCGCGGGCCGGCGTAGCGCATGTCGAGCGGGTAGCCTGCCTGCACGATCGTCTTCTTCACGAAGTAGCCCTCGGCGAGCGCGGCGATCGCGCGCGTTCGCACGGGCGCCGGGATGTCGCCGGGCTTGAGCGCGCCGAGCAGCGAGTGGACGAGCAGGCCGTCGCACACCTCGATGGCGATCTTCGCCAGGTACTCGTGGGAGCGGTGCATCGGGTTGCGCGTCTGGAACGCGGCGATCGTCTTCCAGCCCAGCGCGTCGAACAGCGCGCGCGTCTCCTTCGGCGTCTTGAAGAGGTCGCCGTACTGCTCGGCGAAGCCGCCGGTCGACAGGACCTTGACCGGCCCGGCCAGGTTGACCGCCGGCTGCGCGAACACCATCGCCACGCCCGGGTGCGCGGGGTCGGTCGTGCGGAAGACCGTCGCGCACTCGTGCGCCTTGTCGATGGTGTACATCTCGGTGACGAGCATCGTGGCGAGCGGCTGCCCGTCGTCGGGATCGGCCAGCGCGATCTCCTGCCCGGTGCCTATCGACTTCGCGAACGCCGCGTCCGCCGAGAGCGTGATCGGGATCGGCCAGAACAACCCGCCCGCGGTCTTCATGCCGTCGCACACGCCCTGCCAGTCGGCGTGCGACATGAAGCCGTCGAGCGGCGTGAAGCCGCCGATGCCGAGCATGACGAGATCGCCCTTCTCGCGCGAGCTGACGACGAGCTTCGGCAGCCTGGCGGCGCGGGCGCGCTCGGCGGCGAGCGCCTCGCCGGCCAGCAGGAGCGGCCGCAGATCGCGGCCGCCATGGGGATCAACCAGCATGGAACCCTCCTCGGGTCATCGCGTGTCCTGGTAGTAGAGGTTCTGCGGATGGCGAGCCTGCGCGAAGAAGTGCCAGCGCTCGGCGACCAGCCCGGCGAACTGGACGAGGAACGCCGCCGTGAGCACGGGCGCGGCACCGCGCGGCCCGCCGAGCGCGAGCAACGCGAGCGGCGCCGCGAACGCGAGCAGCAGGAACGCCGACCTGACGGCGCTCACCCGGCGCTCCGGGCTGCCGTGGAAGAACTCGCGCGTGTTGAACGAGCCGCCGAGGAAGCCGGCGGAGCGCTGCACGATGCGCGGGTGCTTGATGCCTAGCGCGGTCTGCGGCGTCGAGCGGGGCCGCAGGCGCGCGTTGCGCAACAGCGTGGCGACGCGCGACACGGCCGCGAGCAGCGTCAGCGCGAACGCCCAGCCGGCGATGTAGCGCGTGGCCTCGGGGGCCGCCCACGCTGAGAACGCCGCCGCGAGCGTGAACCCCGAGGCGCCGCCGAGCAGCGTGAAGTTCGCCACGGTGAGCGGGCTCGACCACTCGCGCAGGAACGGCAGGCAGGCGTAGATCATCGCCGTGCACAGGAACAGCGCGAATGCCAGCATCGCGCCGAGGGTCCCGAGCACCAGCGTCGAGTCGATCGCGAGCCCCGACGGCAGCGTGAACAGCGTGGGGCGGAAGCCGGCGAGGTGCGCCGCGCCGAACAGCAGCACCGTGCCCATCAGCGCCGGCAGCACGATCACCTCGCGCGACAGCCACGAGGTGCGCCACATCGCGGCGGCGCGCCATGCGCGCTCCGGGCGTCCGAGGTGGAAGAACGACGCGACGAGCCCGCCCGCCAGCAGCGCGAGCACGAGCAGGCTGCCGTGCACGTAGAACGCGTGGCTGCCGGGCGCGGGGAGCTGGCCGGCGAGCGCGAAGAGCTGCACGGTGAACAGCGCGAGGAACAGCCCCTGGCCCGCGCCGATCAGCGTGGTGAGGAGCAGCACGGAGTAGTCGGGCCGCACGGCGGGACCTACCAGGACATCACGTCGTCGAGCGACGGGTCGGACTTGGGCGGTCGCGGCAGCAGGCCGTCGACCTTGAGCGGGTTGTCGGCGCGCGTGAGCTCGTCCTCGTGGATGCGTGCGCTCGTGCGCCGGCGCGGCAGGTAGTGGTTCGCCGGGTGCGTCCCCCACTCGGGCATCAGCGCGTAGCCGGCGTTGTCGCGGATCGCCTGCGACACCTGCGACTGGGGGTCGTGGATGTCGCCGAACAGGCGCGCCGAGGTCGGGCAGGCGAGCACGCAGGCCGGCTTGCGTTCGGCCTCCGGCCGCGTGCGGTCGTAGATGCGGTCGACGCACAGCGTGCACTTGGTCATCACCTTGCGCACCGGGTCGAGCTCGCGCGCGCCGTACGGGCAGGCCCACGAGCAGTACTTGCAGCCGATGCACTTGTCGTAGTCGACGAGGACGATGCCGTCCTCCTTGCGCTTGTAGGACGCGCCGGTCGGGCACACGGGCACGCACGGCGGGTCCTCGCAGTGCAGGCACGACTTCGGGAAGTGCACGGTCTGCGTATCCGGGAACTCGCCGACCTCGAAGGTCTGCACGCGGTTGAAGAACGCGCCCGACGGGTCCTTGCCGTAGGGCATCGTGTCCGCGAGCGGGCCCGCGGAGCCCGAGGTGTTCCACTCCTTGCAGCTCGTCACGCACGCGTGGCAGCCCACGCACACGTTGAGGTCGATGACGAGCGCGAGCTGGGTCACGGCCGGGCCTTGCGCCGCGCAAAGTACGCGAGCAGCCGTGGCGTCGAACCGGTGCCGGGCGCGGCGGGGACCGCCGCGAAGCGCGGCCACGTCTCGCGCGGCTCGTCGGCCGCGGCGGGGTAGATGCGCACGCGCACGTCGTACCACGCCGCCTGCCCGGTGATCGGGTCGGAATTCGAGATGCGGCCCCCCGCGCCGTCGGGCAGCTCGTCGCTGATGAGGTGATTGAGCAGGAAGCCGAGCTCGGACTCGTTGGCGTCGGGGGCGAGCCGCCAGGCGCCGTCCGCCTTGCCGATCGCGTTCCACGTCCACACGGTGCCCGGCTCGACCGCCTCGGAGTGCTTGCAGATGCAGCGCACCTTGCCCCACGGCGACTCGACCCACATCCACGCGCCGTCCTCGATGCCGGCTGCGCGCGCCACCTTCGGGTTCACGTAGAGGTGGTTGTGCGCGTGGATCTGCCGCAGCCACGCGTTCTGCGAGTCCCACGAGTGGTACATCGCCATCGGCCGCTGCGTCACCGCGGCCAGCGGGTAGCGCGTGCGGTCGGTGCGCTGGGCCTCGAGCGGCTCGTAGTAGAACGGCAACGGATCGAAGAACGTGTCGATGCGCGCCGCGAGGTGCGCGGGCGGCTTGCGCGACATGCCCTTGCCGCGGGCGGCCAGCCGGAACTTCTGCAGCACCTCGGAGTAGAGGTGCACGAGGATCGGCTCGGCGTAGCGCTGGATGCGGTTGCGCTGCGACCACTCGAGGTAGCCCTTGTTCCAGTTGCGCATGTACTGGTAGGACGGCGGCAGCCGGTACTGGAAGATGCAGTTGTTCTGCGCGTACATCTCCCACTGCCGCGGATTAGGCTCGCCGCGCATGAACTTCTCGCCGCCCTTGCCGCGCCACCCCGAGAGGAAGCCGATGCCGGAGCCCGGTTCGGTCTCGTAGTTGACGATGAAGTCGGGGTAGTCGCGGAAGCGGCGCGTGCCGTCGGGGCGCACGAACGCGGGCAGCTTCAGGCGGCCGGCGAGCTCGATCAGCACCTCCTGGAACGGCTTGCACTCGCCGGTGGGCGGCACGACGGGGATGCGCACCGAGTCGACCGGCCCCTCGAACTCGGAGATCGGCCGGTCGAGCATCGACATCACGTCGTGCCGCTCGAGGTACGTCGTGTCCGGCAGCACGAGGTCGGCGAAGGCCGTCGTCTCCGACTGGAAGGCGTCGCAGACGACGAGGAACGGGATCTTGTACTCGCCGTCGTCGCCCCTGTCGTTGAGCATCTTCCGGACCTCGACGGTGTTCATCGTCGAGTTCCAGGCCATGTTGGCCATGAACAGCAGCAGCGTGTCGATCGGGTAGGGGTCGCCGCGCCACGCATTGGTGACCACGTCGTGCATCATCCCGTGCACGGCGAGCGGGTACTCCCACGAGAACGCCTTGTCGATGCGCACCGGCGCGCCGTTCTCGTCGACGAAGAGGTCGTCGGGCTCGGCGGGCCAGCCGAGCGCGAGGCCGTCGAGCGGGTGGTCCGGCTTGATCGCGAGCGGCGTGTTGGGCGTCTTCGCGCACGGCGGGATCGGGCGCGGGAACGGCGCCTTGTGGCGGAACCCGCCCGGCCGGTCGATCGTGCCGAGCAGCGTCATCAGGATCGCGAGCGCGCGGATCGTGTGGAAGCCGTTCGAGTGCGCGGCCAGGCCTCGCATCGCGTGGAAGGCGACCGGGTTGCCGGTCACCGTCTCGTGCTCCCTGCCCCAGATGTCGGTCCACGCGATGGGCAGCTCGATCTTCTGGTCGCGCGCCGTGACGCCCATCTCGTGCGCGAGCCGGCGGATCGCGTCCGCGGGAATGCCGGTGACGCCGGCGGCCCACTCGGGCGTGTAGGCGTCGACGCGCTCCTTCAGCAGCTGGAACGCTGGCTTGACGGCGGTGCCGTCGGAGAGGCGGAATTCGCCCAGCAGGAACGGGTCGGCGCCCTCCGCGTGCGTGACGACCGGCCGGTTCGTCGCGCGATCCCACCACAGCTTGTTCTGCGGATCGAAGCAGCCTTCCTCCTTCGGCACCTCCGTGCGCACGAACATGCCGAACTCGTCGTTGCGCTCGTCCGTGTTCACGAGCTGGCCGGCGTTCGTGTAGCGCACCAGGAAGTCGCGGTCGTACAGGCCGAGCGCGACGAGCTCGTGGATCAGCGCGAGCAGCAGCGCGCCGTCGGTCCCGGGGCGGATCGGCATCCACTCGTCGGCGATCGCCGAGTAGCCGGTGCGCACCGGGTTGATCGAGACGAACCGCCCGCCGTCGCGCTTGAACTTGGCGATCGCGATCTTGAGCGGGTTGCTGTGGTGGTCCTCCGCGGTGCCGATCATCACGAACAGCTTCGCGCGCTCGAGGTCGGGACCGCCGAACTCCCAGAACGAGCCGCCGATCGTGTAGATCATCCCGGCGGCCATGTTGACGGAGCAGAAGCCGCCGTGCGCCGCGTAGTTCGGCGTGCCGAACTGCCGCGCGAACAGGCCGGTCAGCGCCTGCATCTGGTCGCGGCCGGTGAAGAGCGCGAAGCGGCGCGGGTCCGTCGAGCGGATCCGGGCAAGGCGTTCCTCGAGCAGCGCGAAGGCCTCGTCCCAGGAGATCGCCTCGAATTCGCCCGCACCGCGCTCGGCGCCGGGCTTGCGCTTCAGCGGGCGCGTGAGGCGCGCGGGCGAGTACTGCTTCATGATGCCCGAGCTGCCCTTCGCGCAGATCACGCCCTTGTTGAGCGGATGGTCGGGGTTGCCGTCGATGTAGCGGACCTCGCCGTCGGCGAGGTGCACGCGGATGCCGCAGCGGCACGCGCACATGTAGCACGTGGTGTTGCGGATCGCGGTCCCGGCGCCGGGGAGCGGCGGCGCGAGCGGGTCGTGAAGCGGTGGCGGAGGCATCGGGAACGAGTGCGTGCCGCCGGGGCTCGCGCCGCGGCGTCGTCCGTTTATGGCAATCGCGCGACCGGACTGTCTATAACCGCATTGGGGAGTGGCTCGCGAGCGCTGCGCGCCGGGGTGCCGAATGCGCGCGAAACGGGCGGTTTCCGCGCGGGGCGGACGTTCCTTGCGATGGGGCGGGGGTGGCAGGATAATGCCATGTTTTGCGGGGTCCGCGGCCGCGGCCGCCCCGGTCAGGACGGAGGAGCGGGCGGGTGTCGAACCTGGTGCAACGTCGGGCGGGCGCGGTTCCCGGCGCGGGTGGGCGCGGGACCGGGCCGCGATCGCCGGATGCCCGGTCCGCCGCTCCGGTCCCCGTGACCGGCACTGCCGCTTCCGGAGACGACCTGCAGGCGCTGCTCGAGCCCACGCTCGCGGCGTTGATCCGCGTCGCCGGGGCGACGGCGGGAACGCTTGGCGTCGGCGAGCTCTCCGTCATCGCCAGTGCTCCCGATGCAGGACCGCGCGCGCAGGCTGCAGGAATCGAGCGGGCAGGGGACGCGTTCGCGGCCTGGTGCGAAGCGTGCGAGCGCTCCGGCAGCAGCGACAGCGCCTGCGTGCGCAGCCGCCTGTGCCGCCGCGCGGAGGCGATTCCGTCCGACGCCTTCGGCGCGGTCTGCGAGCACGTCGTCGCGCTGCCGCTGCGCCACCGCGGCGCGAGCGTCGGATCGGTCCGTCTCATGTTCGCGGCGCGCTGCGAGCTGCCCCAGGCCACCCTCGCGCTCCTCGGCGCCGCCGCCGACCTGGCCGGCCTCGCGCTCGACAATGCGCGGCTCGCCCGCGAGAGCCTGCGCGTCGGCCTGATGGCCGAGCGGCAGCTCATGGCCAACGAGGTCCACGACACGCTGGCCCAGGGCCTCACCTACATGCGCATGCGCATGAGCCTGCTGCGCGACGCCGTGCGGGAAGGCGACGAGGGCCGCGTGATCAAGCTGTGCGCGGACGTCGACGAGACGCTCACCGACTCGCATCACCGGCTGCGCGAGCTGATCGTGTACTTCCGCAGCCGCATGGACCCGCGCGGCCTCAACGTTGCGCTGGCCGAGGCGGCCGGGTCGTTCCGCGAGCGCACCGGCATTGCCGTCGAGTACGCGAACCGGATGGCCGACCTCTCCCTGCCCGCGGCGCGCGAGATCGAGGTGTTCCACATCGTGCAGGAGGCGCTGGCCAACGTCTCGCGGCACTCCGGGGCGCGCCGCGTGCGCGTCGTGCTCGAGCGCGGTGGCGCCGACTGCCGCGTCGCCGTCGAGGACGATGGCGTGGGCATCGGCCAGGCGGTGGTCGCGGGCGAGCGCGGCGCGAACGGGCACTTCGGCATCGCGATCATGCAGGAGCGCGCGCGAAGGCTGGGCGGCGAGCTGGCCGTCGTCCCCGTGGCCGCCGGGGGCACGGCGGTGCGCCTGCGCTTCCCCGCGGCCGCGCCAACGGAAGCGACGTCGACATGACCATCAGGCTCGTACTCGCCGACGACCACGGATTGTGCCGGAGGGGGCTCACGGAGCTCCTCGAGGCGCGCGGCGACATCCAGGTCCTCGGCAACACCGGCAACCCCGACGAGGTCGCGAAGCTCCTGCGCGAGCACCGCCCGGACCTCGCGATCGTCGACCTGCGCATGCAGCCGATCGACGGGCTGACGCTGCTCGCGCGCCTGCGCGCCGAGGGCATCGACACGCCGGTGGTGATCCTGACGATGAGCGACTCGCAGGACGACCTTGCGCGCGCGCTGCGCGCCGGGGTGCGCGGCTACCTGCTGAAGGACATGGACCCGGACGACGTGATCGACGCCATCTACCGCACCGCGCGCGGCGAGGTCGTCGTCGCGCCCACGATGGCCGTCAAGCTCGTCGATCTCCTGGTGCCGGGCAAGGGCGGCGCGACGCGCGCCGACTACATGCGCACGCTGACCGAGCGCGAGCGCGAGATCCTGCAGCACCTGTCGAGCGGCAAGAGCAACAAGGCGATCGCGCTGGCGCTCAACATCAGCCACGAGACGGTCAAGCTGCACGTGCGGCACATCCTCGCCAAGCTCGGCCTGACTTCGCGCGTCGAGGCCGCGGTGTTCGCGGTCCAGCACCGCGTGGAGGCGGGCGGGCAGCCCTGACGCGCGTCAGGGCGCGGTCGCCCGCGCGGGGGGCGCCGCCTCCCGCGCCTCGCCGCCCGGCTGCGGCTCGAACCAGCCGAGCTTCTCGCGCAGCCGCACGACGTCGCCGACGATGATCAGCGTGGGCGGCTGCAGCATCGCCGCCATGGCCGTCGCGGGCAGCGTCTGAAGCGTCCCCGTGACGACGCGCTGCGCATCCGTCGTGCCCTGCTGCACGATCGCCGCTGGCGTGGACGCGGGCAGGCCGTGCGCCACCAGGTTCGCGCAGAGCGTCGGCAGGCCCAGCAGGCCCATGTAGACGACGATCGTCTGCCGCGGCCGCGCGAGCGCCGCCCAGTCGAGGTCCGCGCTGCCGTCCTTGAGGTGGCCGGTGACGAACACGCACGACTGCGCGCAGTCGCGATGCGTGAGCGGGATGCCCGCGTAGGCGGCCACGCCGAGCGCGGCGGTGATGCCGGGGACGACCTGGAACGGGACGCCGTGCGCCGCGAGCGTCTCGATCTCCTCGCCGCCGCGGCCGAACATGAAGGGGTCGCCGCCCTTGAGGCGCACCACGCGCTTGCCGCGCCGCGCGTGCTCGACCAGGAGGTCGCTGATCGCCTGCTGCGGCAGCGTGTGACGGTCGCGCTCCTTGCCGACGTAGATGCGCTCGGCGCCCCGCGGCAGCAGGTCGAGGATCGCATCGGCGACGAGGTGGTCGTAGAGGACGACCTCGGCGCCGCGGATCAGGCGGTAGGCGCGCAACGTCAGCAGGTCGGGCTCGCCGGGGCCGGCGCCGACGAGGAACACCTCGCCGCGCGTCGATGGCGGATGCCGGGGAGTCGCAGGGGGCTTGGCGGGCATGACGTCAGGCCTGTGGCGTGCGGTCGTTGGGATTGATGAAGATGAAGCGGAAGTCGCCGGGCTCGAACTCGACGTAGTCGATCGTCATGCCGTCGAGAAGGTCGGCCTCCGCCGGGGAGACGACGAGCGCGATGCCCTCCGAGGTCACGACGCGGTCGTCGCCGCGCGCCTCGTCGAAGCCCATCGCGTAGTGGATCGCGCCGTCGGCGTCGCGTCGCGCGGCGACGCGCAACCCGAGTTCGTCGGCGTCGGAGCGCGTGGCTGCCTCCCGGATCTGCTGCGCGGCGCTGGGCGTGACGGTGATCATCGTGTACGTGGAACCTGCCTGTGCGTTGCGGTGACGCGATTCAGTGCTCGCCCTTCGTGCGCAGCAGCCCCGCCAGCCGGTTGCCCTGCTTCTGGGGCCCGCCGCCCGGGAACATCTCGTGCAGGCGGTGGTTCGAGCCCAGCTCCGGTCCCCAGCGCTCGCTGAAGTGGCGGATCATCACGCGCACCTGCGCCTGCACGCCGTGCGCATCGTAGTAGTCGCGCAGGAAGCGGATCACCTCCCAGTGCGCGGGCGTGAGCTCGAGGCCCTCGGAGCGCGCGAGCGCGCGCGCGAACGCCTCGGACCACTGCGAGCGGTCGACGAGGTAGCCTTCGCTGTCGGTCGCCACCGCGACGCCGTCGACGTCGACGTGCCACTCGTCGACCTTCGCCGCGCGTTGCGCGCTCATTGGACCACCTTCCGCGCTGCGCGCTGCGGGGCTCGTTCGCCCTTGGGGCGGCCCTGCGGGCTCATTGGACTACCCTCCGCGCTGCGCGCTGCGGGGCTCGTTCGCCCTTGGGG
>Ga0224500_10000313_pt1 | contig 34023 bp, 34 predicted proteins | sample SF_Oct11_sed_USG_FD_168126 | JGI IMG/M metagenome (GOLD analysis project Ga0224500, IMG submission 168126) | Sediment microbial communities from San Francisco Bay, California, United States - SF_Oct11_sed_USGS_4_1 | ecosystem: Environmental > Aquatic > Marine > Sediment | place: USA: California... | reverse complement strand
GGGCGCGTGCACAGGACGGTGAAGGAGGCCGTGCGCTTCGTTCCGTTGCGGGGAGGAGTCGCTTGAGGATGCACGGATGAAACTAGCTTCAAGGTATCTGGTTGTGGTCGCGCTGGCGGCCCTCGGAGCGTGCTCGTCCCAGAGGCCGGCACCGGTGGTTGATCGGTCCGGCGTGTCGGGTGTCGCGCGGCCCGCGGTCGTTCCGGAGAAGCCCGTCGCGGGTTCTCCTGCGACGCGGGAGGCGAAGGATGGCGTCTATGTCGTGCAGCGCGGCGATACGCTGTACAGCATCGCCACCTCCTTCGGCGTCGACGCGCGCGAACTGGCCCGCTGGAACGGTCTGACTGATGCGGGCGGCCTCACGCTCGGACAGTCGTTGCGCGTGACGCCGCCCGCCGATGGCGCGGTGGCGACTGTGACGCCGATCACACCCGGCGGATCGACCGAAGTTCGGCCGCTGCCCGCGCCGGATGCTTCCGCCGTCGTGCCGACACCGTTACCTGCGGTTCCCGTCGCCGAGCCGTCGACAGCCGCTCCGGCGCCGGCACAACCTGCATCCGCTGCTCCGACGCCCGCCACGACTCCGGCGCCCGCTGCTGCCGCGGCTGCAACGGCCACGTCGCCTTGGGCGTGGCCGGCCAACTGCAAGGTGATCGATGGCTTCGACGCTCCGCGCAACAAGGGCATCGACATCGGCGGGGCCGAAGGCACGCCGGTGCGCGCGGCCGCCGATGGCGAAGTCGTTCATGTCGGCAGCGCGCTGCGCGGCTACGGCAACCTGGTGATCATTCGTCACCCGGGGGACTACGTGACCGCGTACGGCCATAACCGGAAGATCCTGGTTCAGCAGGGCCAGCATGTGAAACGCGGCCAACAGATTGCGGAACTGGGCAAGACGGGCGCCGATCGCCCGAAGCTGCACTTTGAGTTACGTCACCAAGGCAAGCCGCTCGATCCGGTCAAATACCTGTCTCCTTGTTGAGGTTTTCCTGATCGGTAGACATGTCTCCTCACTCCGCACGCCCACCGGGCGTGCCGGTGGTACCGCCCAATCCGGCCGAGCCAGGTCCGGAGGCGGAACGGGATGAAGCCCCCTCGCTGCCGAGTGAAGCGGATGCGGAGCGCGAGCTCGAATTCGAGGTGACCGCGCAGCCCGAGGTGACTGTCCCGTCGGAAGCTCCCGACACCGACAATGTCCAGAGGTACCTGACCGCCATCGGTGCCCATCGGCTGATGACGGCCGAGGAAGAGCACGAGACGGCCACGCGCGCCGCGGCCGGCGACTTCCAGGCGCGGCAGTCGATGATCGAGCGCAACCTGCGGCTCGTGGTCTCGATCGCCAAGCACTACGCGAATCGCGGGCTGGCGCTGCTCGACCTGATCGAAGAAGGCAACCTCGGCCTGATCCACGCCCTCGAGAAGTTCGACCCCGAACGCGGCTTCCGCTTTTCCACCTATGCGACGTGGTGGATCCGCCAGACCATCGAGCGCGCGGTGATCAACCAGGCGCGGACCATCCGCCTGCCGGTGCACGTGGTGCGCGAGCTGCAGCACGTGATCCGCGCGAAACGCCACCTCGAGATGGAGTTCGACGAGACCGGCCGCGAGGTCCGCATCGAGGACATCGCCCACCTGACCGGCAAGAGCGTGGACGACGTCGAGGACGTCCTGCAGTTCGGCGCCACCCCGGCGTCGCTGGATGCGCCGCTCGACGCCGACCCCGACAGCACGCTGGCGGACCTCCTGATCGATGTTGCGGCCGAAGCGCCCGAGGCGAGCGCGGTTCGGCACGAACTGGAATTGCGCGTGCACGAGTGGCTGGCGCGGCTGACCGACAAGCAGCGGCTCGTGATCGAGCGACGCTTCGGTCTCGACGAGCAGGAGCCGGCGACGCTGGATGCGCTCGCCCTCGAACTGTCGTTGACGCGCGAGCGCGTGCGGCAAATTCAGCAGGACGCCCTCGTGCGACTGAAGAGGACGCTGACGGCCGCCGGCATCGGCCGCGATGCCGTTCTCTGAAAGGCCGCGTCGAGGCCGCGACCGTCCTCAGTAGAATCGGCGCATGACGCCGGTTCTCGTCTTCGACATCGAAACCGTTCCCGACGTGGCCGGCCTGCGGCGCTTGCGGCCCGAGTGGGCCGCGCTGCCCGACGCGGAGGTCGCGGATCGCGCGTTTGCCGAACGGCGCGAAAGGACGGGGAATGACTTCCTGCCGCTGCACCTGCACCGCGTGGTCGCCATTTCGTGCGTCCTGCGCAACGACGCGGGGTTTCGCGTCGGGTCCATCGGCTCGCTGGCCGACGGCGAAGGGGCGCTGATCCAGGCATTCTTCGGAATGATCGACCGGCAGACGCCGCAGCTCGTCAGCTGGAACGGCGGAGGCTTCGACCTGCCCGTGCTGCACTACCGCGGCCTGCTCGCCGGCGTGTCGGCGGCGCGCTACTGGGAGCTCGGCGATGACGACCGCGAGTTCCGCTACAACAACTACATCGGGCGTTATCACACCCGACACATCGACCTGATGGATTTGCTGGCGATGTACCAGCCGCGCGCAAGCGCGCCGCTCGACGACCTCGCGAAACTCGCGGGGTTCGCGGGCAAGCTCGGCTTGGACGGCTCGCGTGTCTGGGATGCCTACCAGGCGGGCCAGCTCGAGCAGATCCGCAACTACTGCGAGACCGATGTCGTCAACACCTACCTGCTCTTCAGTCGCTTCCAGAAGATGCGCGGCGTGCTGAGCGCCGAACAGCAGCGCGCCGAGGAGACGCTCGTGCGGGAAGCCCTCGCGCAGCTCCCGGCGCCGCACTGGCAGGACTATCTCGCAGCGTGGCCCGCGGTCTAGGTTCCGGGAAGGGCGAGCAGTTCCGCGTCGAAGTCGAGTCGCTCGACCAGGACGGGCGCGGTGTCGCGCATCGCGATGGCAAGGCCGTCTTCGTCGAAGGCGCGCTGCCGGGCGAGCGGGTCGTCTACGAACGCCGCCGCAACAAGCCGAGCTACGAGACCGGTCGCGTGGTGCGGATCGAGCGAGCCTCGGTGCTGCGCGTCGAGCCGCGCTGCCCGCATGCGGGCCTGCATGCCGGCGCGTGCGGCGGCTGCTCGATGCAGCACGTCGCGCCGGCCGCGCAGGTCGCGATCAAGCAGCGCGTGCTGGAGGACACGTTGTGGCACATCGGGCGGCTGCGTCCCGAGCACGTGCTGCGGCCGGTCGCCGGTCCGGCCTGGCGCTACCGCCACCGCGCGCGCTTTTCCGTGCGGCACGTGGCCAAGAAGGGCGGCGTGCTGGTGGGATTCCACGAGCGGGCCAGCAGCTACGTGGCCGACATCCGCCAGTGCGAGGTCGTGCCACTGCACGTCAGCGAACTGCTGGTGCCGCTGCGCGATCTCGTGGGCTCGCTGACATTGCGGGACCGGCTGCCGCAGATCGAACTGGCGGTGGCCGAGCGCGGCGGGCAGGTGCAGACCGTGCTCGTGCTGCGCGTTCTGGCCGACCCGACCGCCGCAGACTGCACGCTGCTGCAGGCCTTCGCCGCGCGGCATGCGGTTGAACTGTGGCTGCAGCCGAAGGGGCCGGACACGGCGCGCCCGATGGACGAAGGCCAGCCGACGCAGCTGGAACTCGGCCTGCCGGAGTTCGGTGTGCGCATTCCCTTCGGGCCGACCGACTTCACGCAGGTCAACCACCGCATCAACGAAGTCCTGGTCGGGCGGGCCGTGCGCTTGCTCGACCCCCAGCCGCACGACGTCGTTGCCGACTTCTTCTGCGGGCTTGGCAATTTCACTCTGCCGCTGGCGACCCGGGCGCGGATGGTCGTGGGAGTGGAGGGCAGCGAAACGCTGGTGGACCGCGCGCGCGCGGCGTCCGCGCGGAACGGACTCGACCAGCGCACCGTATTCCACGCCGCGAACCTGTTCGACTGGACGCTCGCGGACTGGCAGCGCCTGGTCCAAGCGCACGGAGGCATCGGCCGCGTGCTGATCGATCCGCCGCGCGAGGGGGCGCTGGCACTCGCGCGATCGCTGGCCGCCACGGACGAGCGACCCGACCGCGTCGTCTACGTGTCCTGCAACCCCGCGACCCTGGCGCGCGATTGCGCGGTGCTGGTCCACGAAGGGAAATGGCAGCTGCGGGCCGCCGGCGTGGTCAACATGTTCCCGCACACCTCGCACGTGGAGTCGATGGCGGTGCTCGAACCGGTCTCCTGAGGCCATCCGGCGTGCCCGTTTCGAGGCGGCCGCAACGGTACGCCCGCAGGCGGAACAGCACCAGGCAGGGCCGGGCCATGTTAAAATTTCGGGCTAACTTCGGCGCCGCAAGTACTTCATTTGTCGAAGATTTTCGGTCCGGCCGCGGCACGCCGAACGGGGCCGCCGGAAAACTCGTCCAAACAACAAAGGTTGAATCATGGCGGTTGAAAGAACACTCTCGATCATCAAACCCGATGCGGTCGCGAAGAACGTCATCGGCAAGATCTATTCGCGCTTCGAGACCAACGGGTTGAAAGTCGTCGCCGCGCGCATGATGTGGCTGTCGCGTACCGAGGCGGAGGGCTTCTACGCGGTCCACCGCGAGCGCCCCTTCTTCAAGGACCTGGTCGACTTCATGGTGTCGGGACCGATCATGGTCCAGGTGCTCGAAGGCGAGGGCGCCATCGCCAGGAACCGGGAACTGATGGGCGCGACCGACCCGAAGAAGGCAGCCGCAGGAACCATCCGCGCCGACTTTGCGGCAAGCATCGACGCCAACGCCGTGCACGGCTCGGACGGCGCTGATACGGCCGCGGTCGAGATCGCCTATTTCTTCCCGCAGATGAACGTGTACCCCCGCTGATCGGACGCCCTCGCGTGCCTCGCACCAACCTGCTCGGACTGGATCTCGCGGCGCTGACGGCCTACACCGAGTCGCTCGGTGAAAAGCCGTTCCGTGCGCGCCAGCTCGCGCGCTGGATCCATCAGCGCGGCGCGGGCGATTTCGACGCGATGTCCGATCTCGCGAAGTCGCTGCGCGCCAAGCTGGCCGAGCATGCCGAGATCCGCGCTCCGTCGGTGTTGCGCGACACCACGTCGTCCGACGGCACGCGCAAGTGGCTGCTCGATGTGGGCGCCGGCAATGCGATCGAGACCGTGTTCATCCCGGAGGATGACCGCGGCACGCTGTGCATCTCGACGCAGGCGGGCTGCGCGGTGAACTGCCTGTTCTGCTCGACCGGGCGCCAGGGCTTCAATCGCAATCTCACGACGGCGGAGATCGTCGGCCAGCTGTGGTGGGCCGAGCACGCGCTGCGCCGGACGGCCGGGCTGGGCGCCGAAGGCGAGCGCGTGATCAGCAACGTGGTCCTGATGGGCATGGGCGAACCGCTGCAGAACTACGATGCCGTGCTGCCGGCGCTGCGCCTGATGCTCGACGACAATGCCTATGGCCTGTCGCGGCGGCGCGTGACCTTGTCGACCTCCGGCATGGTGCCGCAGATCGACCGGTTGGCCGGGGACTGCCCGGTCGCCCTGGCAGTGTCGCTGCACGCGTCGAACGACGCCCTGCGCGACCGGCTGGTGCCGCTCAACCGCAAGTACCCGCTCGCCGAGCTGCTTGGCGCCTGCCGTCGCTACCTGCGCAGCGCTCCGCGCGACTTCATCACGTTCGAGTACGTGATGCTGGATGGAGTCAACGACAGCGACGCCCGCGCGGACGAACTGATCAGGCTCGTCCGCGACGTCCCGTGCAAGTTCAACCTCATCCCGTTCAACCCGTTCCCGGAGGCCGGGTTGAAGCGATCGAGCGCTGAAAGAATCCGCGCGTTCGCGCAGCGGCTGATCGACGCCGGTATCGTCACGACGACGCGCAAGACCCGCGGCGACGACATCGATGCGGCGTGCGGCCAGCTCGCCGGCGAGGTGCTGGACCGCACGGGCGTCAGCGAACGCAACCGCGGACGAGTCGTACCGATCGCGTCTGCGACGCACTGAGGAGACGGGATGGGACTGGCGCGATCGTTGGGATGGGCCCTGTTCGCCGGCATGCTTGCCTCGTGCACGACGACGACGGTGACCAACAGCGGCGGCGAGATCATCGCAAAAGGGTCCGAGCGGAGCGTTGGACGCGCCGGCGAGGCCGACGCCCGCACGCGCGCCCGCGCGCGCGCCGACCTCGCGGCTGGCTACTACCGCAACGGCCAGCTCGCGATCGCGCTCGAGGAGGCGCGGCGAGCCACGACGATCGACTCGGGCTACGCGGACGCCTTCGGCCTGCTCGGCCTGATCTACATGGACATGAACGAGCGGCGCGAGGCGGAGGACAACTTCCGGCAGGCGCTGCGTCTCGATCCCGCCAGTTCGCAGCTCAGCAACAATTACGGCTGGTTCCTGTGCCAGACCGGGCGCGAGCGCGAGTCGCTCGAGTACTTCGAGCGCGCGCTGCGAGACCCGCTGTATCCGACGCCGGCACGCGCGGCCCAGAACGCGGGCAGCTGCCTGTTCAAGGTCAAGGACTACACCGAGGCCGAGCGCTACCTGCGCCGCTCCTTCGAGCTGGAGGCCTCGAACCCGTCGACCAAGTTCCTGCTCGCGCGCACCCACCTGGCACTCGGGCAGGTGGACCGCGCGACGTTCTACTACAACCTGCTGGCGCGCTCGGTGGATTCCTCGCCCGAGTCCCTCTGGCTGGGCGTGCGCATCGCCCGCGCCAACGGCGACCTGCGCACGGAGAGCCAGCTTGCCAAGGAACTGCGCGAGCGGTTTCCGCGTTCGCCGGAAGCGTCGGCACTGGCACGAGGCGATTTCAGTGAGTGAAGACGACGTTCACGGCGAGCCGGCCGGGGCGCCGGCGGACGGCAAGGCGGACATGCCGCCGTCGTTCGGCGCGCGCCTTGCGGCCGCGCGCGAAGCCGCGGGCCTGAGCGTTGGGGAGATTGCCGGCCGACTTCGCCTGCACCCGAAACAGGTGCGGGCGCTGGAAAGCGCCGACCTGGGCCAGTTGCCCGAAGCGGCCTACGTGCGCGGTTTCGTCAGGAGCTATGCGCGCGCGGTCGACCTCGATCCGGCGCCGCTGGTCGACGACCTGAACTCCCGCCTGGCGCCAGCGGCCGGTTCCGTGGTCGACGGCATGGCCAGCACGCAGGACTATTCGCCGGTGCAGGCGGCCTCGCGTGAGCAAGTCTCCCGCCGGGTCGTGCTCGGACTGGCGCTGCTGGCCCTGGTCGCTCTGGGCGCCATCGGCTGGTACGCGACCCGCGAACCGTCCCCGCGCGCGCCGGCGGCCGCGGCCGCGGCACCCACTTCACCCGTCGCGCCCGCCGCGCCGGCCGCCACTCCGGCCGCCGAGCCGGCCGCCGACCGGGCGGCTCCCCAGGCGGCGGACGCCGCGGCCGCGCCGGCCACCGAGAGTCCGCGGGCGGATGCGCCGCCGGCCGAGGCCGCAGCACCCGCCCCGGCGCCAGCCGGGCCGCCTGCCCTCCTGGCGATCAGCTTCAGCGGCGTGTCCTGGGTCGAAATCACGGATGCCAACGGCAGGATCCTCGTGTCGCAACTCGCGCACGCCGGCGAAGTACTGCGGCCGGCGGGCGCGCTGCCGTTCGCGGTCGTCATCGGCGACGCCTCGAAGGCGACGGTAGTCGTGCGCGGCGAGCCTCTCGGTCTCGAACCCGTCACGCGTGGCAACGTTGCCCGTTTCAGCATCAAGTAGTCGACGCAGTGAACCGGCCGATCGAACCCGTTGATTGCATGCCTGTCGCTGCCCGGCCGGCGGCGCGCCGCCGTGCGCGGCAGGTCGCCGTGCAGTGGGGCGCACGCGTGGTCCGGGTCGGTGCGGACGCCCCGGTTGTCGTGCAGTCGATGACCAACACGGACACGGCGGACGCCATCGCGACGGCCGTGCAGGTGAAGGAACTCGCGCTGGCAGGCTCCGAGATCGTCCGGATCACCGTCAATTCGCCGGAAGCCGCCGCCGAAGTCGCGGCCATCCGGGAGCAGCTCGACCGCATGGGCATCGACGTGCCGCTGGTGGGCGACTTCCACTACAACGGCCACAAGCTGCTGACCCAGTTTCCGGAGTGTGCCCGGGCGCTGTCGAAGTACCGCATCAATCCGGGCAACGTCGGCAAGGGCGCACGCCGGGAGGACAACTTCGCGCAGATGATCGAGGTGGCGTGCCGCCACGACAAGCCGGTGCGGATCGGCGTCAACTGGGGCTCGCTCGACCAGGAACTGCTGGCGCGCATGATGGACGAGAACGCGCAGCGCAGCGCGCCCTGGACGGCCAATGCGGTGCTGCGCGAAGCGTTGGTGCGTTCCGCGATCGAGAACGCCGAGCGCGCCGAGGAACTGGGCCTGGCGGGTGATCGCATCTGCCTGTCGGCCAAGGTCAGCGGCGTGCAGGACCTGATCGCCGTGTATCGCGAACTGGCCCGCCGCTGCGACTACCCACTGCATCTCGGGCTGACCGAGGCGGGCATGGGGAGCAAGGGCATCGTGGCCTCGACCGCGGCGCTGTCGGTGCTGCTGCAGGAAGGCATCGGCGACACGATCCGCGTCTCGCTGACCCCGGCGCCCGGCGAACCGCGCACGCGCGAAGTGCAGGTGGCGCAGGAGATCCTGCAGACGATGGGCCTGCGGGCGTTCACGCCGATGGTCGTCGCGTGCCCCGGTTGCGGCAGGACGACGAGCACCTTCTTCCAGGAACTGGCGGACAAGATCCAGACCTACCTGCGGGAGCAGATGCCGGTGTGGCGCTCCCGGCACCCCGGGGTCGAATCGATGAGCGTGGCGGTGATGGGCTGCGTGGTCAACGGTCCGGGCGAGAGCAAGCACGCGAATATCGGCATCAGCCTGCCGGGTTCCGGCGAGGCGCCGGTGGCACCCGTGTTCATCGACGGCGAGCGCAGCGTGACGCTGAAGGGCGAGCGCATTGCCGAGGAATTCCAGGCCATCGTCGACGGGTATGTGCGCCGGACGTACGGCCCCGCACCGGACTGAGCGATGACGCGCAAGAAACTGGCCGCCGTGCGCGGCATGAACGACCTGTTGCCTGCCGAGGCCCCCGTGTGGGAGTGGCTCGAGGCGCGGGTGGCCGACTGGGTCAGGAGCTACGGTTACCAGCTGATCCGCACGCCGCTGCTCGAGCACACGGAACTGTTCGTGCGCGGCATCGGCGAAGTGACCGACATCGTCGAGAAGGAGATGTACTCCTTCGAGGACAGGCTCAACGGGGAGAACCTGACGCTGCGCCCCGAATTCACCGCCGGAACGGTGCGCGCGGCGGTCGAGCACAACCTGACGTACGAAGGGCCGAGGCGCGTGTGGTCGATGGGGCCGGTGTTCCGCCACGAGCGTCCGCAGCGCGGCCGCTACCGGCAGTTCCACCAGGTGAACGTCGAGGCGCTCGGCTTTGCCGGACCGGACATCGACGCCGAGCACATCGTGATGCTCGCGCGCCTGTGGAAGATCCTCGGCGTCGGGCCGGTGCGCCTGGAGATCAATTGCCTGGGTCAGGCCGACGAGCGTGCGCGCCATCGCGCCGAGCTGATCACGTACTTCGAATCGCACCGCGACGCGCTGGACGAGGATGCGCAACGCAGGCTGCACACGAATCCGCTGCGCATCCTCGACACGAAGAACCCGGCGCTGGCGGAGGTTGTCGCGCAGGCGCCGAAGATCACCGGCTACCTCGGTGACGGATCGCGGGCGCACTTCGAGGGGCTGCAGCGCCTGCTGGAGGCGAGCGGCATTTCCTTCACAGTGAACCCCCGGCTGGTCCGCGGGCTCGACTACTACAACCTGACCGTCTTCGAGTGGATCACCGACGCGCTCGGCGCCCAGGGAACCATCTGCGGCGGGGGCCGGTACGACCCGCTGGTGGAGCGCATGGGGGGGCGGGCGTCGCCGTCGTGTGGCTATGCGTTCGGCATGGAACGCGTGGTCGAGCTGCTGAAGGAGTCAGCGACGGTCGACATGACCACCTCGACCGATGTCTACGTCGCGCACCAGGGCGGCGCGACCGCCGCGCAAGCGTTCCGGGTGGCCGAACAGCTGCGGGACGCGGGACTCGACGCCGTCTACCACGCGGGTGAGGGCAGCCTGAAGTCGCAGATGAAGAAAGCGGATGCCAGTGGCGCGGAGTACGCCGTCATCGTCGGCGAAGCTGAACTCGGGAATGGAGCCGTCGCGCTGAAGGCGCTGCGCGGACCGGCGGGCGCGGCTGGTGGCGGCGAGCAGCGTATCGTGCCGCTCGAACGGCTGGCCGACGAACTCGTGGATGCGCTGACGCGCAGCGAACAGCAGTCATGAATGGGGATGCGCGCTGAGCGCGCGCGAAGGAACGACATGGCATACGACCTCGAAGAACAGGAACAACTCGCGGAACTGAAGGCGTGGTGGGCGAAATACGGCAACTTCATCCTGACCGTAATCACGCTGGTGCTGCTCGGATTCGCCGCCTACAACGGCTGGCAGTGGTACCAGCGCGAACAGGCGGGGAAGGCGGCGGGCGTGTACGGCCAGCTCGAGAAGGCGATCGCGGCCCGCGACGCGGACAAGGCCGGTGCGCTGGCCGAGATGCTGACCAGCCAGTACTCGGGGACAGCCTACGCGTCCATGGCGGCGTTGCAGGTCGCGCGGGTGCAGGCCGAAGCCGGCAAGGCGGACCGCGCGCGCGAGTCGCTGCAGTGGGTGATCGACAAGTCCGGGCAGGCGGAACTGAAGGCCATCGCGCAGGTGCGGCTGGCAGGCGTCCTTCTCGACGAGAAGAAGTACGACGAGGCGCTGAAGCTGCTGGGCGGCGACGTGCCGGCTGCGCAGGCGGTCGAGTTCGCCGACCGGCGCGGTGACGTGTTCGCCGCGCAGAAGAAGTACGCCGAGGCCGCTGCCGCCTACAAGGATGCGCTGGCGCGCGCCGACGCCCAGCATCCCCTGCGGCAGTTGATCCAGCTGAAGCTGGACGCGCTGCCGGCGAGCGGTTCGTAGGCGGGGCGGCAATGACCGAAGCAACCTCGGCCCGTCCGCGCGGCGCTTTCCTGGCTCGCGCGTGCCTCGCGCTGTGGCTCGCCGCCGCGGCCGGCCTGACGGCCGGATGCTCCTGGATGCCGACCTGGATGGGCGGGTCGCCGTCCAAGGCGTCCGCCGCCGCGCCGCTGCCCGAGTTCAAGCCTGCGCTGACGGCGCGGATCGCCTGGCGCAAGGACATCGGTTCCGCACGCGGGTCCTACCTGCAACCGGCGGTGCTCGAGAACGCGGTCTTCGCGGCGTCGGCGGCGGGCGAGGTCGTGCGGCTCGGTCCGGCCAACGGCGAGGTCGTGTGGCGCGCCGACGCGAAGACGAAGATTTCCGGCGGCGTCGGCAGTGACGGCTTCATCGTCGCCGTCGGTTCTCCGCGCGGCGAAGTCGTGACGTTCGGCGCCGAAGGCAAGCCGATGTGGCGCGCCGCGGTGCAGGGCGAGATCCAGGCGCCGCCGCTGGTCGGACGCGGTCTGGTCATCGTGCGGGCCAGCGATTTCCGGATCACCGCTTTCGACGCCGAGTCAGGCCGTCGGCGCTGGTCCTACCAGCGCGCCGCGACGCCCCTGACGCTGCGCGGGCCGAACGAACTGGCGTTTGCGGGCGAGTTCGTCGTGGCCGGATTTCCGGGCGGCCGGCTGGTGGCGCTGACCACTTCGAACGGAGCCGTCCGCTGGGACGTCGCGGTGTCCGAACCGCGCGGCGCGACGGAAGTGGAGCGCCTGGCGGATGTCATGGGCCAGCCGCTGGTGGCGGCGGGCGACGTCTGCGCCGCCTCATACCAGGGGCGCCTCGCCTGTGTCGAGGCTGCCAACGGCGCCACGCGCTGGGCGCGCGACCTGTCCGCGGCCACCGGCCCCGGCGGCGATGAACAGAAGGTGTACGCGGTCGACTCCAAGTCGCACCTGTACGCCTTCTCGCGCACGGCCGGCGCGAGCGCCTGGCAGCAGCAGAAGCTGGCCAACCGTGACCTTTCTGCCCCGCTCGCGCTGCGCCGCGCCGTCGTCGTGGGGGACTTCCAGGGTTACGTTCATTTCCTGTCGCCGGAAGATGGCGGCTTTGTCGCGCGCATCGAACTCGGCAGCGCGATCGTCGCCACGCCCCGCGCCTCGGGGGGTGGTGCCATCGTGCAGACGCAGGACGGCGTCGTGGCCCTGGTCACCCTTGAATAGGCGCTCGCGCGCCGCGGCAACGTGAAGCCGGTCGTCGCACTGGTCGGGCGCCCCAATGTCGGCAAGTCGACGCTGTTCAATCGGCTGACCCGCTCGCGCCAGGCGCTCGTCGCCGATTTCCCCGGGCTGACGCGCGACCGCCACTACGGCGAAGGGCGCGGCGGGCCGCGCGACTACATCGTCATCGATACGGGCGGGTTCGAGCCCGTCAACGCCGAGGGCATCGTCCGTGAGATGGCGGCGCAGACCGAGCAGGCGATCGCCGAAAGCGACGTCATCGTCTTCGTCCTCGACGCCCGCGAGGGCCTGACTGCGCACGACCGGCGCATCGCCGAGCGCCTGCGCATCACCGGACGTCCGATCGTGCTGGCGGTCAACAAGGCCGAAGGCATGCGGTCGGAGGCGGTCGCCGAGTTCCACGAACTCGGCCTGGGCGAACCGCTGATGATCTCCGCCTCGCACGGCGACGGCGTGCGTGACCTGATGGAATTCGCGCTGGCGGGCTTCATGCAGCCCGCCGCGGTTGCCGACGACGAGGGAGCCGACGCCGAATCCGGGGGCAAGCGCATCCGCGTCGCCGTCGTCGGCCGCCCCAATGTCGGCAAGTCGACGCTGATCAACGCGCTGATCGGCGAGCAGCGGCTGATCGCGTTCGACCAGCCTGGCACGACGCGCGACTCGATCGAGGTCGAATTCGAGTTCCAGGGGCAGTCGTTCACGCTGATCGACACGGCGGGAATCCGCCGGCGCGGCAAGGTGTTCGAGGCGATCGAGAAGTTTTCGGTGGTCAAGACGTTGCAGTCGATCGCCGACTGCAACGTCGTGATCCTGCTGCTCGATGCGGCGTCCGAAATCGCCGACCAGGATGCGCACATCGCCGGGTTCGTGCTGGAGAGCGGGCGGGCCCTGGTCGTGGCGGTCAACAAGTGGGACGGACTGGACGACTACCAGCGCGACCGCATCAAGCGCGAGATCGACCGCAAGCTGCATTTCCTGCGATGGGCGCGCGTGCACCACATCTCGGCGCTGAAGAAGAGCGGGCTCGGCGCACTGATGCGATCGGTCGTGGAGGCACACCGGGCCGCGTTCGCGAAGCTCTCGACCCCCAAGCTCACGCGCGCCCTCATCGCGGCCGTCGCGCGCCAGCAGCCGGCCCGCGCCGGGCATTCGCGACCGAAGCTCCGGTACGCGCACCAGGGAGGTCACAACCCGCCCATCATCGTGGTGCACGGAAACTCGCTGGGGCACGTTTCGGATGCGTACCGACGCTACCTCGAATCGCAGTTCCGCGAGCACTTCGAGCTGACCGGTCAGCCGCCGCGCGTGGAGTTCCGTACGAGCAAAAACCCGTACGTCGCCTGACCTTCGCTCGCTGGCAAAGGCGTGGCTTTTGCGATACATTGAATTCAGCCGTCTCGTACCCACCTCCCATTGACGGCGCGGTTCAGCCGGAGGCCTTTCTCCCTCCGACCCCGCACACAACAAGCGTTGTCAAGCGCTGGAGCAAACATGAGCAATAAAGGGCAACTCCTACAAGACCCGTTTCTGAACGCACTTCGCAAGGAACATATCCCTGTGTCGATCTACCTGGTCAACGGCATCAAGCTGCAGGGCCAGGTCGAGTCGTTCGACCAGTACGTGGTCCTGTTGCGGAACACGGTGACCCAGATGGTCTACAAGCACGCCATCTCCACCGTGGTGCCGGCACGGCCGGTCAACCTCACGACGGAGTCCGACGCCTGACCGTCTTCCAGGTCGAGAACGGGCGCGCCGGGGGCGTTTCGCGCGCCTTCATGGTGAGTGTTGCCATCGGCCGCCGGGACGACCCCGATGCCGCCGAGGAATTGAGGCAGCTGGTCGAGTCGTCGGGCATCACGCCGGTCGGACATGTCGCCGTGCGCCGCGACCGCCCGGATTCCGCCTACTACATCGGGTCCGGCAAGGTCGAGGAGATCAAGGCGCAGGCCGCTGCCGCGGGCGCGGGTTTCGTCGTTTTCGATGTCGCCCTGACGCCCGCGCAGCAGCGCAACCTGGAGCGCGCCCTCGAACTGTGGGTGCTCGATCGCACCGCGCTGATCCTCTACATCTTTTCCCGCCGCGCCAAGAGCCGGGAAGGCAAGCTGCAGGTCGAGCTGGCTCAACTGGAACACCTGTCGACGCGCCTGGTGCGCGGGTGGTCGCACCTGGAACGGCAGCGCGGCGGCCTGGGCAAGACCGGCGGCCCCGGCGAGAAGCAGATCGAACTCGACCGCCGCATGATCGGCGTGCGGGTGCGGCAATTGCGCGAGCGCCTGAAGGTGCTCGAGAAGCAGCGGCGCACGCGGCGTCGGGCGCGCTCCCGCCGTGACGTGCTTTCCGTGTCCCTCGTCGGCTACACGAACGCAGGCAAGTCGACGCTCTTCAATGCCCTGACGCGCTCGGCCGCCTATGCGGCGGACCAGTTGTTTGCCACGCTCGACACGACGTCGCGCAGGTGCCACGTGGTCGATGGCGTGGAGGTCGTCCTGTCAGACACGGTCGGGTTTATCCGAGGTCTGCCGCATTCGCTGATCGAGGCCTTCAAGTCGACCCTCGACGAGACCGCCGAGGCGGACCTGCTCCTGCATGTGGTCGATGCGGCATCCCCCGCGCGCGAGGAGCAGATGGCCGAGGTCGACCGCGTGCTGGCCGAGATCGGGGCGGGCGACGTGCCGCGCCTCGTCGTCTACAACAAGATCGATATCGCGGGTCGCGAGCCGGAGGTGGTGCGAGACCCCTGTGATACGATCCTTTCCGTTGCGGTGAGCGCACGAACGGGTGCCGGTCTGGACCTGTTGCGGGGCGCGATCGCGGAATTTGCGCGGCGTTCGTCCGCCGACCAGCCATTCTCCGACGAAGCCCCCACTTGGTCGCCCTCAGCAACGGCGTAGCCCGATCCGGTACGCTACGTCGGCTCGTTTCATGAACATTCTCCTTCGCTAGGACACGCGATGTCGCTGAACGACCCCCAATGGGGCCGGGGTGGCGGTTCCAACGGTTCGAATGACGGCGGGCGCGATGGTGAGCGCCGGCCGCAGCGTCAAGACAACGACGGACCTCCCGACCTCGACGAACTCTGGCGCGACTTCAATCGCCGGCTGAACAGCATGTTCGGACGCCGCGGCGGTGGAGGGCGTTCGGGCGGCGGAGGGCTGGGCGGCCTGCGTCCGAACGGCAAGGGTGCCGGCGTGGGACTGACTGCGGTGCTCGCCGTGGTCGCGCTGATCTGGCTCGGAAGCGGCTTCTACATCGTGCCCGAGGGCCAGGTCGGCGTCGTGACCACCTTCGGAAAGTATTCGGAGACGACGCGCCCCGGTTTTCGCTGGCGCCTGCCGTGGCCGGTGCAGACGAGCGAACTCGTGGACGTCCTGTCGCTGCGCCGGGTCGAGGTCGGTACGCGAGGGCGGCCGGAGCGGCTGAAGGAAGCGCTCTTGCTGTCGGACGACGAGAACATCGTCGACATCCAGTTCGAGGTGCAGTACCGGATCAAGGACGACGGAGCGACCGATTACCTGTTCAACAGCCGCAATCCGACGGCGGCGGTGATCCAGACCGCCGAATCCGCGATGCGCGAGGTCGTCGGCCGCAAGACGATGGATTCGGTGCTGTACGAGTCGCGCCAGCAGATCGCGATCGAGGTGCGCGAGCGCATGCAGCAGATGCTCGACCGCTACGGCACGGGAATCCTGGTGTCGACGGTGGCCATCCAGAACGCGCAGCCGCCCGAGCAGGTGCAGGCGGCGTTTGACGACGCGGTCAAGGCCGGCCAGGACCGCGAGCGCCAGATCAACGAGGGCCAGGCCTATGCGAACGACGTGGTGCCCAAGGCCCGCGGCCTGGCGTCCAGGCTGATGCAGGAGGCCGAGGGCTACCGGACCCGCGTCGTCGAGACCGCACAGGGCGACGCGTCGCGCTTCCGCCAGGTCCTGACCGAATACCAGAAGGCGCCGCTGGTGACGCGGGATCGCATGTACATCGACACGATGCAGCAGGTGTTCAGCAACACGACCAAGGTGCTCGTGGATTCCCGACAGTCCAACCAGCTGCTGTACCTGCCGTTCGACAAGCTGATGCAGCAGGCGCTGCAGGACTCCGCCGCGCCGCGCCCCGCGCCGGCGGCCGGCGCCGAGTCGACCGCGCCGGTCGAAACGCGCAGCCGCGATACCTCGCTGCGCAGTCGTGACCGCGAAGCGCGCTGAGGAGAACCGATGAACCGCATACTTGCTCTCGTGGTGGGCGTCGTGATCGCGGCGGTGATCGTCCGCGCCAGCACGTTCGTCGTCGACCAGCGCCAATTCGCGATCGTGTTCCAGCTCGGGCAGATCACGCGCGTGATTACCGAGCCGGGCCTGTATTTCCGGCTGCCGCTGGTCCAGAACGTCGAGTACCAGGACCGCCGTATCCTGACGATCGACACTCCGGTGGCCGACCGTGTGCAGACGGCGGAAAAGAAGAACCTGCTGATCGACTCCTTCGTCCGCTGGCGGATCAACGACCCGCGCGCGTTCCGCGTCAGCTTCCCCGTCGGCGAGCGGGCGGCCGAGGAGCGCATCTCGACCCTCGTGCGCGACGCGCTGAACTACGCGGTGAACCGGCGCACCGTGAACGAGATCACGTCGCGCCAGCGGGAAAAGGCGATGGAGGAAATCCGCGTTGCCGTGCAGGAGGCCACCAAGGGCCTCGGCGTCGAGATCGTCGACGTGCGCCTGAAGCGGATCGACTTCGTCCCCGAGATCAGCGAGTCGGTGTATCGGCGCATGGAGGCGGAGCGCAAGCGGGTCGCCAACGAGCAGCGGGCCACCGGCTCCGCCGAGGGCGAGAAGATCCGCGCCGATGCGGACCGGCAGCGCGAGGTGCTGCTGGCCGAGGCCTACCGCGACGCCCAGAAGATCAAGGGCGACGGCGACGCGAAGGCGTCGGCGCTGTATGCGCAGGCCTTCGGTCAGAACCCCGATTTCGCCCAGTTCTACCGCAGCCTTGACGCCTATCGCGCGAGCTTCAGGAACCGGAACGACGTGATGGTGATCGACCAGTCGTCCGACTTCTTCAAGTACATGAAGGGGCCCAGCGGCGGCAAGCCCGTGCCGCAGCGGTGATGTGGACAACCCTGGGTCTGGCGTTCGCGCTGATGCTGGTCCTGGAGGGAATCCTGCCGCTGGTCGCGCCGGCCTCGTGGCGACGGATGTTCGCTCGCGTGACCGAACTCAACGACGGGCAGATCCGTTTCTTCGGCCTGCTCGCCGTCGCCGGCGGCGCGCTATTGTTCTGGCTGCAGAATTGACAGCCGGACCCCGACCAACCGCGTTCCCGGGCGCCTGAAGGGCGCCTTTTCATGTCGTCATGCCGCGCTGGCTGCTTCCCGAGAACATTTCCGACGTCCTGCCCCTCGAGGCAAGGCGGGTGGAAGAGCTTCGGCGTGCGCTGCTCGACCTGTATCGCAGCTACGGCTACGAACTCGTCATCCCGCCGCTGATCGAGTACCTCGATTCGCTGCTGACGGGGACCGGCAGCGATCTGGACCTGCGCATGTTCAAGCTCACGGACCAGGCGAGCGGACGCATGCTGGGACTGCGCGCGGATGCCACGCCGCAGGTCGCGCGGATCGATGCGCACATCCTGAACCGGACGGGCGTCGCGCGGCTGTGCTATGCGGGCAGCGTGCTGCACGCGCGTCCGCTGCATCCGCTGGCTTCGCGCGAACCGTTGCAGGTTGGCGCCGAGTTGTACGGGCTCGCCGGCCCGGCGGCGGACGCGGAAGTCATCGAACTCGCGGTCGCTTCGCTGCGGCTGGCGGGACTGGCCAGTGTGAGGCTCGATCTCGGCCACACGGGCGTCGTGCGCGCGCTGCTCGACCTCGCGCCGCCGGCGTCCGGCAGCGTGGATGACCTGCTGGCCGCGCTGAGTTCCAAGGACGAGCCGGCCCTGCGCGAGCTGGTGACTGGAATGCCGCAGGAGGCCGCCTCCGCGTTGCTCGAGCTGGTGCGGCTGAATGGCGGCGCGGAGGTGATCGAGCGCGCGCGCAGCCGGCTGCCGCGAGTCCCTGGAATCGGCGCCGCGCTCGACGAGCTCGCGACGCTCGCGCAGCGCAGCGGGGCCGACGTGTCATTCGACCTGGCGGACCTGCACGGCTACCGGTATCACAACGGCGTGACTTTCGCGGTCCACGTCGAGGGCCTGCCGAGCGCGGTGCTGCGTGGCGGCCGGTACGACGGCATCGGAAAGGCGTTCGGTCGCGCCCGGCCCGCGGTCGGGTTCTCGGTCTACCTGAGGGAACTCGTCCGCCTCGGCGAGGCCGGCGTGCAGCACGCCATCCTCGCGCCCGCGGGCGACGATCCGGAGCTGAGCGGACTCGTCCGGCAGCTGCGTCAGGCCGGCGAAGTCGTCGTGCAGTCGCTGCCGGGAGAGCAGGAGCAGACGGGCGATTTCGTGTTCGATCGCGAGATCAGGCAGAGCAACGGCAACTGGAGCGTGGTGGCGCGGCCTGCGTCACTGGCGAAATAGGAAACATCGATGGCAAAGAACGTGGTCGTCGTCGGCACCCAATGGGGCGATGAAGGCAAGGGCAAGATCGTCGACTGGCTGACGGAGAACGTCGATGGCGTTGTGCGCTTCCAGGGCGGGCACAACGCCGGGCACACGCTCGTCATCGGCGGCAAGAAGACGATCCTGCGACTGATTCCATCGGGCATCCTGCGGCCGTCCACGCGTTGCTACATCGGCAACGGCGTCGTGCTGTCGCCGACGGCCCTGCTGACGGAAATCGACGAGCTGCAGGGCGCCGGCGTCGACGTTGCCTCGCGACTGTCGATCAGCGGCAACTGCCCGCTGATCCTCGAGTATCACGTGGCGCTCGACAAGGCGCGCGAAGGCCGTCGTGGCGACTCCAAGATCGGCACGACCGGACGCGGCATCGGACCCGCGTACGAGGACAAGGTCGGCCGGCGGGCCGTCCGCGCGCAGGACCTGTTCGATCCCGCGCACTTCGGACAGCAGGTGCGCGAGGCGCTCGACTATCACAACTTCGTGCTGCAGAACTACTTCGGGGCGGCCGCCGTCGATCCCGCGCGGGTCATCGACGAAACGCTGCGTCTCGCCGACCGGCTGCGTCCGATGATCACCGACGTCTCGTACCAGCTGAACAAGGTGATGGCGGCGGGCCAACGGCTCCTGTTCGAAGGTGCGCAGGGCACGCTGCTCGATGTCGATCACGGCACCTACCCGTATGTGACATCGAGCAATACCGTGTCCGGCGCGGCGTGCGCGGGCGCGGGGGTCGCACCGCAGCGGCTCGACTACGTGCTTGGCATCACCAAGGCCTATTCGACCCGCGTCGGATCCGGGCCGTTCCCGACGGAGCTGGCCGATTCGGTGGGCGAGCACCTGCGCGACAAGGGCCAGGAGTTCGGATCCGTCACGGGTCGCCCGCGACGCTGCGGCTGGTTCGACGCCGCGGGCCTGAAGCGGTCGGTCCAGTTGAACGGCACGACGGGACTCTGCATCACCAAGCTCGACGTGCTCGACGGCCTGCCGACCGTGCGGCTCAACACCGGATACCGGATGGGCGGAGAGTCGATCGATATCCTGCCGTACGGTGCCGAGGCGGTCGCGCGCTGCGAGCCGGTCTACGAGGATTTCCCGGGCTGGAGCGAGTCGACCTTCGGCGTGCGCCAGTGGGAGCAGCTGCCGGCGAACGCGCGCCGCTACCTCGACCGCCTGTCCGAAGTGCTCGGCGTGCCGATCGACCTGGTATCCACCGGTCCGGACCGCGAGCAGACCATCGTGCTGCGTCACCCGTTCCGCTGAGGCGCGCGAAGGTTCCGGTGAAGGACCTGTACGTCAGCTGGGACGAGTACCACCGCCTGGTGGAGCGGCTGGCGCTTGCCGTGCACGAGTCCGGCTGGCGCTTCGATTCGCTGCTGTGCCTGGCGCGCGGGGGCCTGCGGGTCGGCGACGTCATCTCCCGGATCTACGACAGGCCGCTCGCCATCCTTGCGGCCAGTTCCTACCGGGCGGCGGCCGGCACCGAGCAGGGCTCGCTCGACATCGGCGAGTTCATCACGATGACCGGCGGCTCGCTGACCGGAAACCTGCTGCTGATCGATGACCTGGTCGACTCGGGCGTGACCCTGACGCGGGTGATCGAGCACCTGCGGCAGCGCTATCCGGCGATCACCGAGGTCCGTACCGGCGTGATCTGGTTCAAGGCCTGCTCGACGTTCCGGCCGGACTTCTTCGTGCAGCACTTGCCGACCAACCCGTGGATCCATCAGCCGTTCGAGGTCTACGACGCGATGGGACCGGAGAAGCTGGCCGCACGGCTGCGCAGCCAGGGCGGCGACTGAAAGCCGGCCACGGGGCGGACAGCCACGCAATGCAAAGAGCCGGCCACGGCCGGCTCTTTGAGACAATGCTGGTGCCCAGGAGAGGACTCGGTCACGTGCCGCGACCCCGGCGCCGCCTGCAGGCGGCGCCATTCTCGTCCTCGCGCGACACACGCAGGTGTGTCGCTTGCAGCGCACCGGAAAGGCAAAGAGCCGGCCAAGGCCGGCTCTTTGAGACAATGCTGGTGCCCAGGAGAGGACTCGAACCTCCACACCTTGCGGCGCTAGTACCTGAAACTAGTGCGTCTACCAATTCCGCCACCTGGGCAGGGGGCGCTCGTTACGTGCCTGAAATTCAGGCAAGCCGCAAATTCTAACTGCGGCGCAGTTGATGTCAAATTGAACCCACGGCCAGCTCTCATCGGGAGCGGCAGAAAGAAGAAGTGACTTCCAAATCAACCAAGATCGGCGCTGACGCCATCCTCGAGGCCCTGACGGTGGCGCGCGCGCCGCTGACCCCGGTCGACCTCGCCGAGAGGCTCGCGCTGCGCGACGACGACGACCGCACGGCGTTCAACGCCCAGGTCGAGGAACTCGAGCGTGCGGGCCGCATCGTCCGCAACCGTGCCGGGCTGCTGCTGGTCGCCGCGCGCGCGAACCTGCTGTCCGGCCAGGTGCAGGGGCACCGCGACGGTTTCGGCTTCCTGATCCGCGACGACGGCGGCCAGGACCTCGTGCTTTCCGAGCACGAGATGAGCAAGGTGCTGCACGGCGACCGCGTGCTGGCCCGCATCACCGGCACCGATCGGCGCGGCCGGCCCGAAGGCGAGATCGTCGAGGTCATCGAGCGCCGCACCAACAAGCTCGTCGGCCGTCTGCTGAACGAGCGCGGCGTGATGATCGTCGTTCCCGAAGACCAGCGCATCCAGCACGACATCCTGGTTCCGCCCGGCGCCGCCATGACGGCGGCGGCGGGCCAGGTCGTGGTGGTCGAGATCCTGCAGCAGCCGCAGCGCTACGTGCAGCCAGTGGGCCGCGTCGTGGAGGTTCTCGGCGCGATCGATGACCCCGGCATGGAAATCGAGATCGCGGTGCGCAAGTTCGCCGTGCCGCACGAGTTTCCGTCGCAGACCCTGGAGCAGGCCGAGGCGCTGCCCGACGGCGTGCTGCCGAAGGACTTCCGGGGTCGCGTCGACCTGCGCGACGTGCCGCTGGTGACGATCGACGGCGAGGATGCGCGCGACTTCGACGACGCCGTCTACTGCGAGCCGATCGCGGGGCGGCGCAAGGGCTGGCGCCTGATCGTCGCGATCGCCGACGTCAGCCACTACGTGAAGCCGGGCGACCCGCTCGACGTCGAGGCCCAGAACCGCTCGACCTCCGTGTACTTTCCGCGGCGCGTGATCCCGATGCTGCCGGAGAAGCTGTCCAACGGGCTGTGTTCGCTGAACCCCAACGTCGACCGCCTGGTGATGGTGTGCGACTGCGTGGTGACCAGCAAGGGCGCCGTCGACGCCTACCAGTTCTACCCGGCCGTGATGCACTCGCACGCGCGGTTGACCTATACCGACGTGTGGGAAGCCCTGTCCGTTCCCGGGTCGCGCGCGGCGCAGCGCATCGGCGACCTGATGCCCCACCTGCAGGACCTCTATGCGCTGTACGAGACGCTGGCGCAGGCGCGCGAAGCGCGCGGCGCGATCGACCTCGAGACGACCGAAACCTACATCGTGTGCGACCCCAACGGCCGGATCGACAAGATCCTCCCGCGCGTGCGCAACGACGCGCACAAGCTGATCGAGGAGTGCATGCTCGCCGCCAACGTCTGCGCGGCGGACTTCCTCGCGCGCGGCAAGCAGCCGAGCGTGTACCGCGTGCACGAAGGTCCGACCCCCGAGCGGCTGGCGAACGTGCGCACGCTGCTCAAGACGCTGGGCCTGCACCTGGAAGGCGGCGACGACCCGGAGCCGGCCGACTACGCGCAGCTGCTGAAGAAAGTACGGCTGCGTCCGGATGCGCAGCTGCTGCAGACGGTACTGCTGCGGTCGATGCAGCAGGCGATCTACAGCCCGCACAACTCGGGCCACTTCGGCCTCGCCTACAAGGCCTACACCCACTTCACTTCGCCCATCCGGCGCTATCCGGACCTTCTGGTGCACCGCTCGATCAAGGCGATCCTCGACCGCAAGCCGTATGTGCCGGTCGTGACCGGCACGCCCGACACGGCGGCGGCGCCGGCGGCCGCGCGAGCCGCGCTGCGCGCGGCGCAGAGTCGCAGGCAGGCGGAGCCGAACGAGGCGAACGCCGTGTGGGAGAAGCTCGGGCTGCTGTGCTCGGCAAACGAGCGCCGCGCCGACGACGCCTCGCGCGATGTCGAGGCGTGGCTGAAGAGCTACTACATGCGCGAGCGGGTCGGGGAGACCTTCAGCGGCACGGTCAGCGCCGTCGTGCCGTTCGGCATCTTCGTCGTCCTCGACGACCTCTTCGTCGAAGGCCTGGTGCACGTCTCCGAACTCGGCTCCGAGTACTTCCTCTTCAACGAGGCGCTGCACGAATTGCGGGGCGAGCGGACCGGCCTGCGGTACCGGCTCGGCGACCGCCTCACGGTCCAGGTCGCGCGGGTCGACCTGGAAGCGCGGCGCATCGAATTCAGGATGGTCAAGGGCGATACGCGCAAGGCGCTGCTGGCCGGAACGCCGGAGCCGCGCGAGAAGGAGCGCAAGCGCGGCGAAACGGTCGAGGAGCGGCGGGATCGGCAGGCCAAGATCGCTCAGCGGCGCGAGGGACGGCGCGGCCAGCTGCACAAGATCGGGAAGAAGGGCCCAAAGACGGCGCGCCAGGTCAAGGTGCGCAAGCGGGAGCGCTGATGTCCGGCAAGCGGATCCTCGCGGGCTTTCACGCCGTCGGTGCACGGCTGCGGCATGCGCCGGCATCGATCGAGGCGATCTACGTCGATGCCCGCCGGCGTGACGGCCGCATGGCGCAGCTGCAGCAGCGCGCGGCTGAACTGAAGGTCAAGGTCATTGCGGCCGACCCGGAACGCCTGCGGGGCATGGCGGGCGAGGCGCCCCACCAGGGCGTGGTTGCCGTTGCCGAGCAGCTCGACCAGGTGCTGAGCTTCGAGGACGTGCTGAACGACGTCCGCGCCGACACGCTGCTGCTGCTGCTCGACGGTGTCACCGATCCGCGCAACCTCGGGGCCTGCCTGCGCGTGGCCGATGCGGCCGGCGTGCAGGCCGTCGTGGTGCCGCGTGATCGCTCGGCGGGCCTGACGCCGGCGGCTCTCAAGGCAGCCGCCGGGGCGGCCGAGGCGGTGCCCCTGATCGACGTCACCAACCTCGCACGCGCGATGGACGACCTGCGCGATGCCGGCGTGCGGCTGATCGGCGCCGCCGGCGAGGCCGACGATTCCCTGTTCGACCTGGACCTCACCGGCCCGCTGGCATGGGTGCTCGGAGCCGAAGGCGCGGGACTGCGCCGACTGACGCGCGAGCGTTGCGATGCGCTGGCACGCATCCCCATCATCGGCCACGTGGAAAGCCTGAACGTTTCGGTGGCGACGGGAATCTGCCTGTACGAGGCCGTGCGCCAGCGCCTGGCGTCCGCCGGCTAGGCACCGGCGGGTTCGCGTGCGCCCCCCGGGTGCCCGTGCATCCTTGATCTGATCCACTGGCGGGCGCACCATCGAGCCATGCTTGCGACAGTCCTGGGAGTCCTGTTCCTCGCGGCGTTCACGCTGCTGCCGCTGCACTGGGTTGCGATCGGCGCCCCCTGGGCGTCGATCGCGGTGGCGTTCGTCGCGATCCCGCTCGTCGATGCCTGGGTCGGCGCGCCCCGGCGGGTGCTGGCGGAGCGGCGCCCGATCCCCTTCGTGCGGTGGATTCCGCGCCTGCAGTTGCCGCTGCAGGCGACCCTGCTGATCGGAGCGGTGGGCGCGGCACCGGATCTGGCCTTGGGCGAACTGCTTGTCTTCGCCCTCGCAGTGGGCACGGTCACCGGCGGCATGGGCATCACCATCGCTCACGAGCTCGGTCATCGTTCGTCGCGCCTGGACCGCGCCGTCGCCAAGGCGCTGCTCGTCAGCGTCATGTACGGGCACTTCTTCGTCGAGCACGTGCGCGGCCACCACGTGCGCGTTGCCACCCCGGACGATCCGGCGACGGCGCCGCGCGGAATGACCGTCTACCGCTTCATCCCGCGTTCAGTGGTCGGCAGCTTCACTCACGCATGGCGGCTGGAGCGGATGCGCCTCGCGCGGTTGCAGCGTCCCGCCTGGCATCCGTCCAACTGGGTGCTGACGGGGTCCGTGCTGTCGCTCGTCCTGCTGGTGGCGGCGGCTGCTGCCGCAGGTCCCCATGGCGCGCTGCTGTTCGCGATCCAGTCGGTCTGGGCGTTCGTGCTGCTGGAAATCATCAATTACGTGGAGCACTACGGACTGCAGCGCAGGAGGGTCGATGGCCGCTACGAGCCCGTGCGCGAAGAACACTCCTGGAATGCCGACTTCGCCGTGAGCAACTGGGTGCTGTTCAACCTGCAACTGCACTCGGATCACCACGCGCACATGAACCGGCCGTTCGAGGACTTGCGCACGGTCCCCGACGCGCCGCAACTGCCGGCCGGCTATCCCGCGATGGTCCTGCTCGCGCTCGTGCCGCCGCTGTGGTTCTCCGTGATGGATCGTCGCCTTCCCGCCGCGGCCTAGGCCGGATTCCGTCGATCGAGCGTCCTCTACCCTCATGGACAATGCGATCGCGCGGGCGCGGGAGCTGATCGGCAGCGCGCGCCGTCTGGCCGTGCTGACCGGTGCCGGCATCTCTGCCGAGAGCGGGATCCCCACGTTCCGTGATGCGCAGACCGGGCTGTGGGCGCAGTACGACCCGATGCAGCTGGCGACGGAAGAGGGGTTCCGTGCCGATCCTGCGCTTGTGTGGCGCTGGTATGCCTGGAGGCGCGGACTGGTGGCTGGCGCGCAGCCGAATGCGGGGCATCGGGCGCTGGCAGCCGCGCAGTCCCGCTACGAACACCTCGCGCTGATCACGCAGAACGTCGATGGACTGCACGCGCGCGCCGGCAGTACCGAACTGATCGAACTGCACGGCAACATCATGCGCACGGTCTGCCTCGATCGGTGCGGATTCGCGGAGGCGGCGCCGGAGCGGCTGCCGTCGGGGGAGCCGCCGACGTGCCCCCGGTGCGGCGGCTGGCTGCGGCCGGATGTCGTCTGGTTCGGCGAAATGCTGGATCCGGAGGTGCTGCAGGCCGCCGGTGCGCAAGCCGCTCGATGCGATGCGATGCTGGTGGTCGGGACCTCCGGCCTGGTCTATCCGGCCGCCGGACTTCCTGTCGGTGCCCGCCGGGCCGGAGCGCCGGTCATCACCGTGAACCCGGAAGCGACCGAGCTCGACGGGCTGGCGGCGGTCTGCGTCCGGGGCAGGGCGGCCGAGGTGCTGCCCCGGCTGCTGGCGGCGCAGGCGCCCGGCTGAGCGCTGCCGCCCCGGGTTGTGGAAACAGGCCTTTCCAGGCTAGAATCACAGGCTTTTCAAGCCCTTGCGCTCTGATATCGAGCGGCCCGTCCCTCCTTGCGTGCAGGAGCGTCGGACACGAAACCGGGGCTTCCTTGCCACACCGCGGACGACGCCACGGGTGGCTTCAATCCACAGGGAACGCGAAGGAGAACGTCGGATGCGTCATTACGAAATCTGTTTCATCGTCCACCCCGACCAGAGCGAGCAGGTGCCCGCGATGATCGAGCGGTACCGGACGCTGATCACCGGCAACAGCGGCGCGGTGCATCGCGTCGAGGACTGGGGCCGTCGTCAGCTGGCCTACCCGATCGAGAAGCTGGTCAAGGCCCACTACGTCCTGATGAACATCGAGTGCGACGGCAAGACGCTGGACGAACTCGAGAACGGCTTCCGCTACAACGATGCCGTGCTGCGCCACCTGACTATCAAGATGAAGAAGGCCGAAACCGCCGCGTCGCCGATGATGAAGGTCGTCGAGCGCGAAGAAGCGAAGAAGGCGGCGTCGGAGCCTGTCGCGCCGGCGGCGCAGCCGGCAGCGCCGGCGGCTGCACCGGCCGCGGCCTGAGGCAGGATCGGCCGAGAGGCGAAGACTGACGAGAGCGTGAACCAGGTCCGGCTACGGGCCGCGCCGGTGGCGAGAAGCGCGCTGCGCTACACCCCGGCAGGCGTCCCGGTTGCGGAACTGAGCCTGCGGCATGACGGCGCAGTGGCCGAAGCGGGCATCGAGCGGCAGCTGGCATTCGAGTTTGCAGCGGTCGCGGTCGGACCGGTGGCCGTCGCCCTGGAACGCGAACCGCTCGGCAGGACACTCGACATCGCCGGTTTCATCGCACCGAAGAGCCGCCGCTCGAGCCGACTGATCGTTCACATCACCGAATACGCGAGTACTGAAGGAGTCTGAAATGGCAATGGGAGCACGAGGCAAAGGCAAGGGGAAGGGCAAGCCGCGCCGCAATGACAAGCAGAACGCCCTGTTCAAGCGCAAGCGCTTCTGCCGCTTCACGGCGGAGAAGGTCGACCAGATCGACTACAAGGATGTCGAAACGCTGCGCGACTTCGTCGGCGAGAACGGCAAGATCACGCCGGCCCGCCTGACCGGGACCAAGGCGCATTACCAGCGTCAGCTGGACACGGCCATCAAGCGGGCGCGCTTCCTCGCGCTGCTGCCGTACACAGACACGCACTGAAACAGGCACTGAACGAGGGCACCATGCAAATCATCCTCCTGGAACGTGTGGCCAACCTGGGCCAGCTGGGCGAAGTGGTCAAGGTCAAGGAAGGCTACGCGCGCAACTTCCTGATCCCGCAGGGCAAGGCGCGTCGCGCCACCGAGGCGGCGATCAAGGAATTCGAGGTGCGCCGCGCCGACCTCGAAAAGGCCCAGGCCGAACGCCTGAGCGCTGCGCAGGGCGTCGGCGAGAAGCTCAACGGCGTCAACGTCAAGATCACGGCCAAGGCCGGGGTCGACGGCCGCCTGTTCGGGTCCGTCACCAACTACGACATCGCCGAGGCGCTCACCAAGCAGGGCTTCGCCGTCAACAAGGCACAGATCCGCATGCCGCAGGGGCCGCTGAAGACCGTCGGTGACCATTCCGTCACGGTCGCTCTGCATACCGACGTGGTCGCGGAAGTCACCATCACGGTGGTCGGCGAGCAGGCCTGACGTCGCCGGCCGCGATCGACGCGACGGCGGCCCCCGGGCCGCCGTCGTCGTTTTCGGGATGTGCGATCACCGGATCGCGGTCCTCATCGCTTGTATAGTGGCGGGGCCCGCCGTCCCGAAGCCTGCGCCGCCCCCTCCGTGAATCAGCCCGTCGATCCGCAACTCGCGGCCGTCCGCACCCCGCCTCACTCGATCGAGGCCGAGCAGTCCGTGCTCGGAGGCCTGCTGATCGACAACGCTGCATGGGACAGGATCGCGGACCTCGTGGGCGTGGCCGACTTCTATCGCCAGGACCACAAGCTGATCTTCGGTGCGATCAGCCGGCTGATCGACGGCGGCAAGCCGGCCGACGCGGTGACGGTGTACGAGACCCTGCGCAACACCGGCAAGGTCGACGACGCCGGCGGGCTCGTGTACCTGAACACGCTGGCGCAGAACACGCCGTCGGCGGCCAACATCCGGCGTTATGCCGAAATCGTGCGCGAGCGCTCGGTGCTGCGGCGCCTCGTGACCGCGGGCGATGAAATCGCCACGAGCGCGCTCAATCCGGCTGGCCGCGAAACCAAGCAGATCCTCGACGACGCCGAGACCAAGGTCTTCCAGATCGCCGAGGAGGGCGCGCGCGGGCGTCAGGGCTTCCAGGAAATCCAGCCGCTGCTGACCAAGGTGGTCGAGCGGATCCAGGAATTGTTCGAGCGGGCCGACCCGTCCGAGGTCACCGGCGTGCCGACCGGCTTCACCGACCTCGATTCGAAGACGTCCGGCCTGCAGCCCGGCGACCTCGTGATCGTTGCCGGCCGGCCCGCCATGGGAAAGACGTCGCTCGCACTGAACATCGGCGAGCACGTTGCGATCGACAAGGGCATGCCGGTCGCGGTGTTCTCCATGGAGATGGGGGCGACGCAACTGGCGCTGCGGATGCTGAGTTCGGTCGGCAAGCTCGACCAGCAACGGCTGCGCACGGGCCGGCTGTTCGACGAAGACTGGCCCAAGCTGACCGCCGCGATCCAGAAGATGCACGAGGCGCCCCTGTACATCGACGAGACGCCGGCCATGACGTCGATCGACCTGCGCGCGCGGGCGCGACGCCTGGCGCGCACCTGCGGAAGGCTCGGCCTGATCATCGTCGACTACCTGCAGCTGATGAGCGCGAGCGGGCAGGGCGAGAACCGCGCGACGGAGATCTCCGAGATCTCGCGCGGGCTGAAGGCGCTGGCGAAGGAACTTGCGGTCCCGGTGATCGCGCTGTCGCAGCTGAACCGGACCGTCGAGACGCGGACCGACAAGCGTCCCGTGATGTCGGACCTGCGCGAGTCGGGCGCGATCGAGCAGGACGCCGACCTGATCCTGTTCATCTACCGGGACGAGGTCTACAACCCGGATACGAACGACAAGAACGTCGCCGAGATCATCATCGGCAAGCAGCGCAACGGCCCGATCGGGCGCGTCAACCTGCGCTTCGACGGGCAGTACACCCGCTTCGAGAACCTGGCGCGCGGCTCCGGCTACTCATGACCTCCCAGTTCGTCCCGGACCGCAGCGATCGACGGCGCCCCGTGCGCAGCGTGCTGCGCCGGCTGGTGCCGCGCGATCGCCGCTTCTTCGTGCTGTTCGGGCGACAGGCGGACCTGTGCGTCGAGGGCGTCGAGGCGCTCGCCCAGCTTCTGGCCGACGTGCGGGATCCGAACGGTCGGGTGCGCGACATCGAGGCGATCGAGAAGCGTGCCGACGGCGTGGTCGGTGAAACGCTCGCGCTACTGCGCCGTTCGCTGCTCCCGCCGTTTCCGCGCGCCGCCATCCACGGCCTGATCAACCGCCTCGACGACGTGCTCGATCTCGCCGAAGACGCGGCGCAATCCCTCCATCTTTACCACGTGACCGTCGTCACGGCGGATGCCCAGCGGCTGGCGGACCTCGGCGTGCAGGCGACCCGCAAATTGCAGCAGGCGGTCGCGGCGCTGTGCTCGACCGACGATCCGCGGCAGGCGCTGGCGTTGTGCGACGAGGTCGACGACCTGGAGGCGCAGGCGGACCACGTGATGCGCGCCGCCATGTCCCGGCTGTTCCGCGAGGAGCAGGACGCGCGTCAGCTCGTCAAGCTGCGCGCGATCTACGAGTTGCTCGAGGAACTGACCGACAAGTGCAAGCACGCGGCGGCCGACGTCGTGGCGCTGGCGCTGCACTGAACGGGGACGGCTAGGTGACCGAACTGCTGTGGGTCGTCGCCGTGCTGCTCATCGTCGTGGGTGCCATCGGCACCGCGCTGCCCGCGCTGCCAGGGGTGCCACTGATCTTCGGCGGCGTGCTGCTGGCGGCCTGGGCCGAGGACTTCCAGCGCATCGGCGGCTGGACCGTCGGGGTGCTGGCCGTGCTCGCCGTGATCGGCGTGGTCGTCGACTACGTCGCGGCGTCGATGTCGGCGCAGCGTGCCGGCGCAAGCCGGCATGGCATCGTGGGCGCCGCGCTTGGCACCGTGGTTGGCATCTTCACCGGACTGTGGGGGCTGGTGTTCATGCCGCTGGCCGGCGCTGCAATCGGCGAGTTCATCGCCCACAGGGACGCACTGCGCGCCGGCCGGGTCGGAGTGGCGACCTGGTTCGGGCTCCTGATCGGCACCGCCGTCAAGATCGCCGTCGCCTTCACGATGATCGGCGTCTTCGTCGCCGCGCTTGTCCTGTAGCAGGAAGCGCGGCGCCTAGGCGCGGCTGGCGGCGTGACGATGCGCCTGTTCCGCCGCCGGTTCCCTGCCATGGCTGCGGGCGGCGCGGTTCCTCGCCCCTCAAGCCGCAAGGCCGCTGAGCCAATCGCTGAAGGCCCTGAGCCCGGTGACTTTCAGGTCGAACTGGCGGCCAGCCCGGATGCACGCTTCAAACAGATTCTGCCCATGCGAGCGGACGCAGGAAATGACGAAACCCGGCTTCGGGCCTCGCAGGTTGACCAGCTGCACGGGAACTCCGTGACAGTTCGTGGCGAAGAAGAGCGGACCTCCGCGTTCGCGCGGGTCTACATCGACGGTCACCAGCCGCTGCACTGCTTCCAGCGAGTCAGGACCCCACAGTCCCAGCAGTACCCACCCGTCGGTCATGTCGGTGTAGGCGGGATCTGCCCACTGAGCTGCAATCGGACCGGTCAGGTCGAGGACGACCGCATGGTTGGGCTTCAGGCAGCCGGCAAGTGTCCGGCCGTTCCAGACAGCCTGCCCGGGTCTGGTCAGGCCCAGTCCCTGGACGCCGGACCCTTGCAGAATTGCCTTGGGTCGATGACTGAGGTCCGTCAGGCCAACGGCGCAGTCTCCCTCTGGCGGCTCGAACCGCTCGACCACCGGCCAGCCGCCCAGTTCTGTTTCAACTGGTCTTCCTGCCCACTCGGGCAGCGTTATGGCTCGCGCATGCGTTATCACGCCTTCATCCTCTCGCCCGAAGGATCGTAAAAGGGCGGCTTCGCAAATGCCGCTTCGACCTCACGGCCCTCTTCAATCCAGAGCCTGACCTTGCCGCCTTCGCGCCAGTCTTCATCGGGCTCAACCAGAGCCAAGCCGATGGTCTTGTCGAGCAGTGGGCTGTAACGAATGGACGTTACACGGCCGAGCTGGCGGGGGCCCTTGACCACCAGGGCGCCGTCCAGGACCGGCGACCTGCCTTCCAGGCTGAAAGCGATGAGCTGCTCCTTGAGCGGCCTGTCCGAAAACAATTGCAGCATCGGCTTGCCGACAGTTTCCGTCTTGTTGCGATTCAACATCCAGCCGAATGACGACTCGAAGAGATTGGTGAACCCATCGGTATCGAGACCCGGCACCGCGTGTCCCTTTTCCAGTCGGCAGATGTTCAGGCACTCGATGCCGAATGGAACCAGCCCCAACGGTTTGCCGGCTTCCAGGATTCGACTCCACAGGTAGCCGGCCTGGCTGGAAGGGCAGAGCAACTCGTAGCTCAACTCGCCGACAAAGCCCATGCGCATGGCGATGACGTCGATCCCGGCAACCTTCATCCGAGCCCAGGTCAGGAACGGCAGCGCCTCATTGGAAAGGTCGGCGTCGGTCAGCTTTGAAAGTATCTCCCTGGACTTCGGTCCAGCGAGGTTCATGCCGGCGCGCGTTTCCGTCAGGTTCACGATGTTGACCTGCCAGTCTTCCTCGCGGCACCACCTGGAAAACCATTCTTCGGTCAGTGGCGCCCGACCCGCCAGGGTAGTGACGAAGTAATCGTCGTCTCCCATCTTGAGAATTACGCCGTCGTCGAGCAGTACGCCTTCCTCGTTGCAGGAAGAGCTGTACAGGATCTTGTTGCCGGTCAGGCTGCCCACCTCCCTGGTCATGATCCTGTTGAGAAGCCTTTTCGCATCCGGCCCGAAGACACGAAACTTTCCCAGCATGGAGACGTCGCAGATGCCGGCAGCATGGTGGACCGCGAGACTTTCGGCCTCTTCGTTCCCGAAGTCCATCATCCGGATCCAGCTGCCCAGTCGCATGGGCTTGCCGCCATGCGCGAGTTGCACGTGGTGAAGCGGTGAACGCTGCGGATTATCGTGGTGCCCGAAGGCCATGGAACCCATGCTCATCGATGAGACGGGCGGGCGGGTCGTGGGCAGTACGCGCGATCCGAGCTCCGGCCGCTTCCTGGCGAGCAGATGCGCGAAATTGGCCTCGCACATTCCGCCCTGGCAGGCCCCCTGGGTAGCGGTCGTATACCGCTTGCACGTTTCGATGTCGCCGAACCCTTCTTCGATTGCCTGCTCGACGTTCTTCTCGCTCACATCATGGCAATAGCAGACAAAGGTCTTCGATTTCTTCTCGTCTTCGGTCGAGAGGGGCTGCGCAGAAACGGTCCACGCCGGCGATGAACCCTCAAACGCCTGTCCAGCCTCCGGCTCGGTCGCCCCGATCTCGATGCCAAGGCTTTTCAGAGCCCTGGCAGCCGCGGTCCTGGCTTGTGCCTTGATCGCCTCGGGGTCTTCAAGACCGAGCAGCCTCCCGGCCGCCTGGTAGGCTGGCGGAATGTTTTCGGGCAGGTAGAAGTTCCGTCCGGAGTCGTAAGTCATTCTGGCTCCGGCCTGACCCAGCAGCTTGTGGCGCGGGTAGCGACCGGATGAGGCGACGATGGTGTCGCAAGGCACGTCTTGGACGTCAGACCCGTCCGGCTTCGCCAGTGTCGCGCCGTTGACTCGTGTCCGCCCGCGGGAGCCCGTTAGCGTATAGCCGCTCCAGATCCTGACGCCCTTGTCGGAAAGCCTCGTCCTGAGGGCTTCATCCCCGCCGCTCCTGCGATAGTCGACCAGCCCCGCCAGCTTGATGCCCTTGTCCATCAATTCAAGCCCGACGCGGTACAGGTAGTCATCTCCTCCGGCGAGCAGTATCAGGCTGCCGGGCTTGATGCCCCAGAGGTGAATGAGCCTCTGCGCTGCTTCAGGCAGGATGATTCCGGGCCGGTCGTTGTTCTCGAACAGCATGGGCATCGAACCTGCCCCGGTTGCGACGACGGTAGTACCGGCCCGCACGTGGTAGACGCGCTCCAGCACGCCCTGTTTTCCATCGCCGCCGCAGGACTGAACGCAGATGGTCAGACCGTCCGGGTAGATCGCCGACACCCAGGTGGACGTGAGGACCCTGACATTGCTGTGCGCCAGCAACCGGCGGATCGATTCTTGCGCACGGCGGTATCCCGCTTCGCCCTGGAAGGCTTCGAAACCTCCCAGCCACGCGTCAGCCTCGGCCAATACCACCCTGATCCCAGTTTGCGCCGCGGTAATGGCGGCCTCGATTCCTGCGAGGCCGCCGCCCACCACCAGCATCTCCGGATTCAGGTTCACGGCGTCAAACTCCGGCTTCTTTGCGAGCGGTTTGACGGTGGCCATGTTGCCGGGCATCGCACGGAAGACCTCCTTGACCCGCTTCCACAGCCACTGGGGCTTGTAGAACATCTTGTAATAGAAGCCCGTAGGCATGGCCCAGGAGAACGAGCCGGCGAGCGCCTTCGGGTCGAACTCGACGCTGCCCTGAGGCTCTACCGCCATGCCTTCCCTGACCGATGTCTGGCACGTCTTCACATGCATTCGCCCGTCCACGCTCATCGTGCAGCGCGAGCATTGGCCGCTCAGGCAGGACGGTGCACGGCGGCGGTGGTACTTGAACGAGCGTGAAAACGTGTCGATGCCGGAAGCCAGCAGCGCTGAGGCAACCGTGTCCCCTTCGAAAGCGTCGACCTGTCGCCCCCGGTAGAAGATCTTCACGCGTTTCCCGCGATCGGTAACCTGGGTCTTGCTCTCTGGCAGGCGGCCGGTCATGGGGCTATTCCTTGGAGATTTCATGAGTGACGGTGTTCCGCCTGACCTTCAGCCAGCTCCGGCAACCC
>Ga0224500_10000312_pt1 | contig 34024 bp, 36 predicted proteins | sample SF_Oct11_sed_USG_FD_168126 | JGI IMG/M metagenome (GOLD analysis project Ga0224500, IMG submission 168126) | Sediment microbial communities from San Francisco Bay, California, United States - SF_Oct11_sed_USGS_4_1 | ecosystem: Environmental > Aquatic > Marine > Sediment | place: USA: California... | reverse complement strand
CGGCATGGCCGTGCGGCGTGCCGTGGCCGAGCGCTGGCAGCGCGCCACCGGCGCGCCGCTGGTCGAGGGCTACGGCCTCACCGAGACCTCGCCCAACGTGTGCGCCAACCCGATCGACGCGCGCGAGTGGAGCGGCAAGCTCGGCACGCCGCTGCCCGAGACCGAGGTGACGATCCGCAGCGAGCAGGGCGCGGAGCTGGCGCGCGGCGAGACGGGCGAGATCTGCGTGCGCGGCCCGCAGGTGATGCGCGGCTACTGGAACGCGCCCGAGGAGACCGCGCAGGCCTTCTTTCCCGGCGGCTGGTTCCGCACGGGAGACCTCGGCCGCATCGACGCGCGCGGCTACGTCGAGTTCGTCGACCGGCTGAAGGACGTGATCGTGGTCTCGGGCTTCAAGGCCTACCCGAGCGAGATCGAGGCGGTGGCGCTCGAGCACCCGGGCGTGATGGACGCGGGCGCCGTGGGCGTGCCGCACGCGAAGAGCGGCGAGGCGGTGGCGCTGTACGTCGTGAAGCGCGATCCGGCGCTCAGCGCCGCGGCGCTCGCCGCGCACTGCGCCGAGCGGCTCGCGCCCTACAAGCGCCCGTCGCGCATCGAGTTCCGCGACGCGCTGCCGAAGTCACCGCTCGGCAAGGTGCTGCACCGCGAGCTCAAGGCGAGCGCCTGAGCGCAGCCTCAGGAGGTCTCGCGGAAGCGCTTGGCCGCCTGGTGCATGGCGAGCCCCATGTCGCGCCAGGCCTTCTGCAGGCCGGCGATGATCGGCGCGCTCGCCGCGGTGCCCTGCCGGCCGAGCTTCGCCAGCGCCTTGGTGGCGTCGGCCTGCTTGCGCCGCAGGTCGCGCAGCTCGCGCTCGGCGCTGGCGCGCACGCCGGCTTCCGCCTTGCGCGCTTCCGCCATCAGCCAGTCGAGCTGCTTGCCGACGGCGCTGATTTCCTTCTGCAGGTTGACGCCGCTCTTGGTCTTGCGCTTGCTCGCGCGCGAAGTACGCTTGCGTGCCATGGTGCCCCCTTCCGTATCAAGAAGGGCTCCAATATGCGCCGCGGGAAGAAGAGCGGCTTGACCTGCGTCAATCGCCCGACCCTCTAGCGCGTGAGCGCGGCGCTCGCCGGCACCGACTCGACCGGCAGGCCGCGCGCCACCCACTCCGGAAAGCCGCCGCGGAACCAGTAGACCTGCGTAAAGCCCTCCTTGCGCGCGGCGACGCACGACTTGTAGCTCTTCCAGCACTCCGCGCCGTTGCAGGCGAAGATGACCGGCGCGTCCTTGCCCCCGGCGCGCGCCACGTCGAACACGTCCTTGCTGAAGTCGAAGCCGACTTCCTTGGCGCTCTTTTCCCGGTACGGCAGCCACCTGGCGCCCTTGATGTGCTTGTCCCGGTACTCTTCCTCGGAGCGCGTGTCGTACAGCACGGCGCCCTTGCCCATCAGCGCCTGGACCTCGTCGGCGCTCACGATCCTGACGCCGTCCAGCACGCGCGGCGTGAAGTAGCCGAGCGTGGAGACGTAGTCGTACTCCTTGGCGACCGTAGGCTGCATGCTGCGCACGTCCTTGGCGACGAATCCCGCAGTGTCGATCGTCTTGGCGTTCGGCTTGAGCAGCGCCGCACGCACGCGCTCCTTGGTGGCCTTGTCCACGGTGCTGAGGATCGCGACCCCGGTCATCGGTGCCGGCTGGGTCTCGAGCAGGATGCGGCCCTTGTGGCGCGCGACCCACTCCTCGGCCAGCCGCCGGTCGGCGACCGCCACGTCCGCCTGCCCGAACTCCAGCGCGAGCAGCGCGGCCTCGTGGAAGCGGTACTCGCGCACCGACGAGAAGTACGACTTCGCCTGCACGCCCTTGGCGTTGAACTCGCCGCGGGCGAGATAGGTCGCCAGCGAGTCCGACGGCGGCAGCGCGAGGCGCTTGCCGCGCGCCTGCTCGAACGAGGTCACCTTGCTTTCCGCGCTGGCGATGAACATCGCGCGCTCCTCGCCGGACAGCCGGGCCACCGGCTCGTAGCCGTAGCGGATCGCGCTGCCGATGACGTGCGCCGGCCCGATCATCAGGTCCGAGCCGCGCGAGCGCGTGCGCTGCAGCTCGCGCGTCAGGTCGCGGCCGTAGCTCAGGCGAATCTCGGTCCCGGCCGCGCCGCCGATGTACTTGGCGAGCGAGCCGTAGCGGTCCATGAAGTCGGCGGTGCTGATCTCCTCGCGCGGTTCGCCGGAGATGCTGACCTTGAGCGCCTCGGCGGCCGCCGCGGTCGTGGCCGCGGCGATGCTGCAGAGGGCGAGTGCTGCGAGCTGACTCTTGCGCATGGTGTTTCCCCCGTATGTCGCGGATTCTAGGCGCAATTCCGGGTTGCGCGAAATCGAGACCCGGCTGGTTCGTGACGCATTGCACATCCGGCGGCCCGGCTCAGGCGCGGGGCGGTGCGCCACCACCCCTAGCGCCGCTCGCCCGACCAGTTCAGCGCGATCGCTTCGCGGGGCGTGAGGCTGTGACGCCTCCCGGCGCGCACAGACACGGGGCTACGTTCCGTCATCGCCGCCCGCGAGGATTGATCGTGCGCAAGAATCCCGCCCATGGGTGAAGAACGGCTGCGCCGCCACGTGCGCACCCTCGCCGCCGGGATCGGCGAGCGCCATGTCCGGCGCCCTCACGCGCTGCACGCGGCGGCTGCCTACATCCGCGGCGAGCTCGAGTCGCTCGGCTACGCGGTCGCGCCGCAGGCCTACGAGGCCTACGGCGTGCGCTGCGAGAACCTCGAAGTCACGATTCCCGGATCGAGCCGCGCCGGCGAGATCGTGCTCGCCGGCGCGCATTACGACACCGTAGAGGGCAGCCCCGGCGCCGACGACAACGCGAGCGGCGTGGCGGGCCTCATCGAGATCGCGCGCTTGCTGCGCGACGCGCGGCCGCAGCGCACGGTGAAGCTCGTCGCCTTCGTGAACGAGGAGTCGCCCTTCTTCCGCTCCGGCGCGATGGGCAGCGCGGTGTACGCGCGCGCCGCGCGCCGGCGCGGCGACGACATCCGCCTGATGCTCTCGCTCGAGATGCTCGGCTGCTACCGCGAAGAGCCGGGCAGCCAGGCGTATCCGCCCTTGCTCAGGTGGTTCTACCCGGAGCGCGGCAACTTCATCGCCTTCGTCTCCAACCTGCGCTCGCGCCGCGCGCTCGCCGCGTTCACGCGCGCCTTCCGCGCGGCGAGCGATTTCCCGGCCGAGCGGCTCGCCGCGCCGGCGCTGGTGCCGGGAATATCCTGGAGCGACCAGCTCTCCTTCTGGCGCGCGGGCTACCCCGCGCTCATGGTCACCGACACCGCCTTTTACCGCTACCCGCACTATCACCAGGCGACCGATACGCCCGAGCGCCTGCGCTACCCGGAGATGGCGCGTGTCGTGCAGGGGCTGGCGCGCGCGCTTCAGGCGCTCGGCGCGGGCTCGTAGTCCGGCCGGAACTCGAGCGGCCAGTGCTTGGCGAGGCGCTGCAGCACCGCCTGCTCGAAGTGCGGCGTGTAGTAGGTCCAGTTGGGCTGCAGCCGCGAGAACTTGCCCAGGCGCTCGAAGCGCACGCCCACCGGGCCGCCGGCCGCGAGCTCGGCGTCCTCGTAAGCCTGCTGCTCGGCCGCCGCGCGCGCATCGTCCGGGTGGTAGAGCCACTCGCGCGCAAACATCTCCTGCATGCGCGCGAGCTCGTGCCGGCGCGCTTCCTCGAGCGGCCAGGCCGAGTGCAGGTCGGCGAGGTCCACCGACTCGTAGCGCGTCTCGCGCCTGGTGTAGTAGTCCTCCAGCAGAAAGCAGCGGCTGGCGAGCTGCGTGTCGGGCCGCGGGCCGGTGTACCAGCCGAAGACGTCGTGCCCGGCGGAGAGGTACGCGACGGCGCAGCGCAGGCCGGCGCCGTGCGGCGCGTAGGCGATGAAGATCTCGGGCGTGTGCATGCGGCCATTACGCCGCAAGCGGTTCGGGCGCCTTTGACGCGGATCAAAGGCCGTGTCCGCAGACAGCCTAGCGTGTCCCGCGTGAAAGACGCCCACTGCGTCGCCTTCCTGCACTGGGCGCTGCCGCGGCTCGGCCTGCGCTGGGCAGGCTACCGCAAGGTGCGGCGCCGGGTGTGCAAGCGCGTCGCGCGGCGCCTGCGCGAGCTGGGGCTCGCCGATGTGCGCGCCTACGGCGAGCGGCTCGAGGCCGACCCTGCCGAGTGGCGCACGCTCGCCGCGCTCTGCCCGGTCGCCGTTTCGCGCTTCTATCGCGACCGCGAGGTGTTCGAAGGCCTCGGCGCAGAGGTGCTGCCCGCGCTCGCGCGCGGCGCCTCGCGGCTCGAATGCTGGAGCGCGGGCTGCGCTTCGGGCGAGGAGCCCTACGCGCTCGCGCTCCTGTGGCACCTGCGCCTCGCCGCGCGCTTTCCCGGCGTCGCGTTCCGCGTGCTCGGCACCGACGTCGACGCGCGGCTGCTCGAGCGCGCGCGCACCGCCTGCTACGGAGCGGGCAGCCTCTCCGGGCTGCCCGCGGGCTGGCGCGAGCAGGCGTTCGAGCCGCGCGGCCGGCTGTGGTGCCTGCGCGGGGAATTCCGCCCCGCGGTCGAGCTGGCGCAACAGGACCTGCTTGCGGACCTCCCCGCGCGCGAGTTCGACCTCGTGCTGTGCCGCAACCTCGCCTTCACCTATTTCGACGACGGCGGTGCGCGGCGCGCGCTCGAGCGCATCGCGAGCCGCTTGCGGCCAGGCGGCGCGCTGGTGATCGGCCTGCACGAGCATCTGCCCGCGCCCGCCGAGGGCTTCGAGCCGTGGCCTGGCTGCCGCGCGGTATTCCGCTTGACTTGCGTCAAGAACGCCCGCGCCGCAGGCGCTAGCCTTCACGCATGAGCCCGGCAGACCCACAACTCGTCGACGCCGTGTGGCGGCACGGCCGCGTCATGCCGGAGGCCGATCCCGCGCACTGGCGCCAGGACGAGTGCGGCGCCTGGATGCACCGCGAGCAGTACGGGCAGGAGCGGGCCGAGTTCTGCTGGAAGATGGTGAACGTGACCCCCGGCAGCGCAGACAGCGCCGAGAACCTGCGGCCGTTCCACCGCTCGAACGGCTACGACGTCGCGCGCGGCAGCGCGCATTGCGCGCTCACGGCGGACCGCGGCAACCTGCCGGCGGAAAAGTACCTCATGCCGCCGCGCAGCCGGCGCGCCTAGGCCGCTCCTCAGGCGGTGGTCGGCAGGTCCTTGGCGAGCTTCTTGAACTGCGCCCAGTCGAGGGCCGGCCAGATCTCGGAGTGCGAGTGGCCGTAGGCGCGCATCAGCACCGAGACGCGCGTCGCGGTCTCGGTATCGGGCGCGGAGAAGATGTCGACGTAGTCCCAGGGCCCGAGCACCGCGTAGCTGCCGAGCCACTTCACGCCCTTGCAGTGCTTGCGCACCTGCTTCATCACGTGCCGCTCGAGGCTCTCGAAGGAGCGCGGCTGGTTGAGGGATTGCGTCGAAATGCGCGTCAGCATCACGTACGTGGCCATGGTCGCCTCCTGTCGTGCCGCCCATCCTCCCACCCGCCGCGGCGCCGGCTTTGACGCCGATCAAGCCCCGCGCTCTGCCGAGTAGCGCGCCGCCCTCGCCATACGAGCCGTCAATCTCGAGCATTGGCGCGACTCCACCGGTCCCGGCCTTGACCTGCGTCAATGGCGCCGGCGCGCGCCGCGGCATCCTTGGGACACAGACAAGAAAGGGATCCTCACGCCATGCAATTGCCCTTGCAAGTCACCTATCGCGACATGGACAGCTCCGCAGCGCTCGATGCCGCGGTGCGCGAGCGCGCCGCCAAGCTCGAGCAATTCCACCCGCGCATCGTCAGCTGCCGCGTGGTCATCGAGGAAGCAGGGCGCCACAAGACCAAGGGCAGGCAGTTCGTGGTGCACGTCGACCTCAAGGTGCCGGGCGGCGAGGTCGCGGTGAACCGCGACCACCACGAGGACGTGTACGTGGCGCTGCGCGACGCGTTCGACGCCGCGCGCCGCAAGCTCGAGGACTTCGCGCGCGAGCAGCGCGGCGACGTCAAGCACCACGAGCTCACGCAGTCGGGCACCGTGGCGCGCCTGCTGCCCGAGGAGGGCTACGGCTTCATCGCCACGGCCGACGGGCGCGAGCTGTACTTCTCGCGCGACAACGTGGTCACGCCGCTGTTCGAGCACCTGAGCGTGGGCGCCGCCGTGCGCTTCATCGAGGAGCCCGCGGCCGAAGGGCCGCAGGCCAAGCGCGTCAGCGCGCGCAAGGACTAGTCGGGGCGCTTCTCGCCCTTGCGCACCCAGACGCCGCGCTCGGCGCACTGCAGCACCTCGCTGCCGCTGCGCACGAAGTCGCCGATGGCGAAGGCTTCGTCGTTGAAGTAGCACACGCCCTCCTCGATCTCGAGGTCGGGCGAGCCCGCGTGCTCGTCGTGCTCTGACTCGTCGATGATCGGCGAGTTCTTCAGCTCGGGGTCGGGCGCGCCGACCTGGGGCAGCGAGTCTTTCACGGCAATCTCCTATGTAGCGCAGCAGTAGGTGCAACGGTACCATGCTCGTGATGGAAACCCGGACCCGCTTCAACGTCATCTACCTGATCTTCGCGCTGCTCGCGCTGCTGTTCGTGCAGCGCTGGTGGCAGGAGGCGCAGTCGGTCGACGTGGTGCCCTACAGCGAGTTCGAGCAGATGCTGCAGCAGGGCCGCATCGCCGAGATCACGATCGGCGAGCGCCACATCGTCGGCAAGCTGAAGCAGCCCGACGGCCGCAAGACCACGGTGGCGGCCAACCGCGTCGAGCCCGACCTCGCCGAGCGGCTCGGCAAGTACGGCGTGCCCTACACGCGGCAGGTGGAGAGCACGTTCGTGCGCGACCTGCTGTCCTGGGTGGTGCCGGCGCTCGTCTTCTTCGGCGTGTGGTTCCTGCTCGCGCGGCGCTTCGCCGGCCAGCAGGGCCTGGGCGGCTTCATGAGCATCGGCAAGAGCCGCGCCAAGGTGTACGTCGAGCGCCAGACCGGCGTCACCTTCGCCGACGTGGCGGGGGTGGACGAGGCGAAGGCCGAGCTGCAGGAAGTGATCGAGTTCCTCAAGGACCCCGGCAAGTACGGGCGCCTGGGCGCGCGCGTGCCGAAAGGCATCCTGCTCGTAGGCCCGCCGGGCACCGGCAAGACGCTGCTGGCGCGCGCGGTGGCGGGCGAAGCCGGCGTGCCGTTCTTCTCCATCTCGGGCGCCGAGTTCGTCGAGATGTTCGTCGGCGTGGGCGCGGCGCGCGTGCGCGACCTGTTCGAGCAGGCGCGCCAGAAGGCGCCGGCCATCATCTTCATCGACGAGCTGGACGCGCTCGGGCGCGCGCGCGGCACCTACGGCCTGGGCGGGCACGACGAGAAGGAGCAGACGCTGAACCAGCTCCTGTCCGAGCTGGACGGCTTCGACCCGTCCACCGGCGTGGTGCTGCTCGCCGCCACCAACCGGCCGGAGATCCTCGACCCGGCGCTGCTGCGCGCCGGACGCTTCGACCGGCAGGTGCTGGTCGACCGGCCGGACAAGAAGGGACGCATCCAGATCCTCGAGGTGCACGCGAAGAAGATCCGCCTCGCGCCGGGCGTGTCCATCGAGCAGGTCGCCGGGCTCACGCCCGGCTTCTCGGGCGCCGACCTCGCCAACCTGGTCAACGAGGCGGCGCTGCTCGCCACGCGCCGCGGCGCGGACGCGGTGTCGCTGGAAGACTTCACGCAGGCGGTGGAGCGCATCGTCGCCGGGCTGGAGAAGAAGAGTCGCGTGCTGAACGAGACCGAGCGGCGCGTGGTCGCGCACCACGAGATGGGCCACGCGCTGGTCGCCATGGCGCTGCCGGGAACCGACCCGGTGCACAAGGTGTCCATCATTCCACGCGGGGTGGGCGCGCTCGGCTACACCATCCAGCGCCCGACCGAGGACCGCTTCCTGATGACGCGTGAGGAGCTGGAGAACAAGATGGCCGTGCTGCTCGGCGGGCGCGCCGCGGAAGAGGTGTGCTTCGGACACCTGTCGACCGGCGCGGCGGACGACCTGGTCAAGGTATCGAACATCGCGCGCGGCATGGTGATGCGCTACGGCATGGTCGAGTCGCTCGGCCACCTCGCCTACGAGGAGGAGCGCGCGCCGTTCCTCGGCGGCATGCAGGTGCCGGGGCCGCGCGAGTATAGCGAGCAGACCGCGCGCGAGATCGACGTCGCGGTGCGCGAGATCGTCAAGGCCGCGCACGACAAGGCGCTGGCGATCCTGACGCGCGACAAGGCGCTGCTCGAGCGCGGAGCGGCGCTGCTGCTGCAGAAGGAAACGCTCGCCGAGAACGAGCTGGCCGCACTGAGGAGATAGCCCATGAAGAGACTGCATCGCTCGCATGAAGAGCGCAAGATCGCCGGCGTGTGCGCCGGACTGGGGGAATACTTCGAGCTCGACCCGGTGTTCTTTCGCCTCTTCTTCCTCTTTTCCATCCTGTTCGGCGGGCTGGGCGCGATCGCCTACGCCATGCTGTGGATCCTGATGCCGCTGCGCGAAGGCGCGCAGCCCGCGGGCGCCGCCGGCCGGCGCCTGCGCCTGTCGGCGAAAGAGCGCATGATCGGCGGGGTGTGCGGCGGGCTCGGCGAGCTGTTCGAGCTCGACCCGATCCTGTTCCGCGCCGCGTTCCTGGTGCTCGCATTCATCGGCGGCCTGGGGATCCTGCTGTACGTCGTGCTCTGGCTGCTGATCCCCGGCCCCGCCGCCCCGGGCGGCACGGCGCAGCCCGACCGCAGCTAGAGCGCCGCGCGCCGCGTCGCGCGCTCGCGGCGCGGGCCCTTGCCGATCACCTCCGCGAGCCCGGCCAACTCCTCGCCGAACAGCTCGATCAGGTCGTCGGCGGCCAGCACGCCGACCAGCGCGCCGCCCGCGTCCACCACCGGCAGGCGGCGCGCGCCGTGCTCGCGCATGAGCGCGATGGCGCGACCCACGCCCTCGTCCTCGCGCACCATCGCGACCTCCGGGCGCATCACCGCCTCGACCAGCGTCTTTTCCGGGTCGAGGCCGAGCGCCATCACGCCCACCACCAGATCGCGGTCGGTGATCATGCCGGCCGGCACGCGCCGGCCGGACTGCTCGCGCACCACGACCAGGCTGCCGACGTGCTGCTCGCGCATCAGCTGCGCGGCGAGCGCGCAACTCTCGTTTAGCTTCACGAACACCGCCTCGCGGCTGCACAACTCTCCGATGGCCATGATCAGGTCTCCTGGGAAATCGCTTGGCGCCCATAGTGCGCGCGGCACTCCGCTTCGCGCCCGCGCACCACGCGCCGGCCCTCGAGCGCGCCGCGCGTCTCGGTGACCACCGTGCACTGCGCCTCGACGTGTTCGCCGCCCGAGTAGTAGATCACCACCCAGTCGCGCGTGCGGCCGAGCTCGTGCGCGCGCGCCGTGTTGGAAAAGAGCGCCGTGAAGTGCCAGCCGCCGCGCTCGGCGTGCAGCACGGGCAGCCAGGACTCGCCGCGCGGATTGAAGCGCTTGGGCGCGATGGTGCGCAGTCGCCCGGCGGCCGCCTTGGTGCGGTACTCCTCGTCGATCTCGAGCAGCAGCGCCACGCCCGGCGCGCTTTCCTCGGTGCGCGGCGCGCGCGCCACGCGCCGCCCGAGCATGCTGGCGAGCGACGCGCGGATCTGCGCCGCGCGGCGCGGCCCTACGCCGGGCACGTCTTCCAGGCGCCCGTCGTGCGCCGCGGCCTCCAGCGCCTCCAGCGTGTCCACGTGCAATGCCTCGTGCACGGCATGCGCGGTCTCGGGCCCGATGCCGGGTACGGTGCAAAACAGGGCCTCCGGGTCGGCGTCGCCGCGCAGGCGCGCAAGCTGCGCCCAGCGACCGCTGACCAGCATCTCGGCGATCGCGTTGGCGATCCCCGCCCCCACCCCCGGCAGCGTCTCCAGCCCGGCGCGTCCCTGCCGGTCGAAGAGCGAGCGCACGGGCTCGTGCGCGTGCGCCACCGCGTCCGCGGCCTTGCGGTAGGCCCCGACACGGAACGGGTTGCCGCCCTGCGCCTCGACGAGGGCCGCGGCCTCCCGCAGCTGCGCGGCGATCTGGGCGTTTTCGTCCATGTCGCCATGCTTGCTCGCGGCGCGGCGCGCCGGGTTGAGGCAAGTCAAGGTCGCGGCTGCGCGCCGCGCCAGCATGGACGCATGGGCGAAGTCTCCATCCCGTCCGGCGCCGTCGAGCTGCAGGGAATCCTGGAGGCGCCGGCCGGCGCCCTGGGCGTCGTGGTCTTCTCGCACGGCAGCGGCTCGGGGCGCTTTTCCACGCGCAACCGGTTCGTCGCCGGGGAGCTGCGCAAGGCCGGCATTGCCACGCTGCTGCTCGACCTGCTGACCGAGGAGGAAGACCGGGTGTACGAGAACCGCTTCGACATCCCGCTGCTCACCGAGCGGCTGGGTGACGCGGTGCGCTTCGCGGGACGGCAGGCCGGCACGCGCGGGCTACCGGTGGGCCTGTTCGGCGCGAGCACCGGCGCGGCCTCCGCGCTGCGCGTGGCGGCGTCCATGCCGCACGAGGTGCGCGCGGTGGTCTCGCGCGGCGGCCGGCCCGACCTCGCCGGCCGCACCGCCCTGCAGGCGGTCAAGGCGCCGACGCTGCTGATCGTCGGCGCCGCGGACGAAGGCGTCATCGAGCTGAACGAGGCGGCGCGCGACGCGCTCGCGCACTGCGAGCGCCAGCTGGTGCTGGTGCCGCGCGCCACGCACTTGTTCGAGGAGCCCGGCACGCTCGAGGAGGTGGCGCGCCTCGCCGCCGCCTGGTTCGGGCGCTACCTCGCGCCTACCCCAGCCAGCGCCGGTCCGCGAGCGACGCGACGATGAGCGCGGCGGCATCCGCCGGCGTGCCGCGGTCGCCGTGCACGACGAGCTCGGGCGCGGCGGGCGGCTCGTAGGCCGCCTGCGCGCCGGGCAGCGTCGTGCTCTTTCCCTCGCGCGCCGCGCGGTAAAGCCCTTTCACATCGCGCGCCGCGCACACCTCGAGCGGCGTGTCCACGTACACCTCGGCGAAGTGCGCGATGCGCGCGCGCGCCGCATCGCGGTAGGCGCGCAGGTTGGCGGTGGCGTCGAACACCACCGGCCGGCCCTGCGCGACGAGGTGCGCGCCGAAGTGCGCGAGCGCGCCGTAGAAAAACTCGCGCTCGTGCGCGTCGTAGCGCGCAAAAGGCGTGAGCTGCGTGCGCATCACGTCGGATTCGAGCACTGCGGCGTCCACGCCGCGCGCGTGCAGCTGCGCGAGCAGCTCGCGCGCGACGGCGCTCTTGCCCGAGCCCGACAGCCCCGTCAGCCACACCGCGAAGCTCATGCGCCGCAGTAGGCGTTGGCGCGCGCCGGGTCGAAGCGCGGCGCGGCGAGCACGTTCAGCGCGAAATCGAGCACCTTGCGCCGCACGCCGTCTTCGAGCACCGGGTACCAGAGCGGGTTGGCCATGACCAGCGCGCGAAAGGCGAAGAACGGCGCCGCGACCTCGAGGATCTCCGCGTCGCCCGAGCGCTCGAGATAGCGCGCCCAGAAGCCGCCGAACAGGCGCTCGAGGTCGCCTTCCAGCCGGCCCGAGCGCTGCAGCGAGAAGAAGAGGTAGTTGAGCGTCAGGCAGGTCACGTCGTCGGCCGCCTCGCCCCATTCGCCGCGCGAGCGGTCGAGCACGGAGAAGTCGGTGCCCGCGCGAAACAGGATGTTCCAGGGATGGAAATCGCCGTGCACCTGGCGCAGGCGGTGGGTGCGCTCCTTCAGCCGCCAGCGCCACTCGAGCGCGCGGCGCTCGATTTCGCGCACCGGCTCGACCAGCGGACCCGCCGGGTAGCTGTCGGCGACGCCGAAGATGCATTCGCCGTGGCCGAGCAGGTCGCGCACGCGGCGCACGTACAGGCCCGGGTCGGGACCGCGCATGCGGTGGATGTCCGCCAGGTAATCGCACAGCGCGTCGGCGCGCGCGAAATCCTGCGGCCCGGCCGCCGCGCCACCGCGCAGCCGCAGCAGGTCGTCGGCGTACTCGCGCCCTTCCACGAACGGCGCGAGCATGAACAGCTCCTCGGCGCTGCCCAGCGACTCGAGCGCGCCCTCGGCGCGCACCGCGCCTACGTCCAGCGACGGCACGTGGCGCGGCAGGCGGTTGAACGCGCCGTGCGCCCAGAGCAGCAGCTGCGCGCGGTCGGCCATGTGCTCGTGGCCGAAGGGCCCGGGCGCACGGTCTCCAGCACCGCGCGCCGCGGCTCGCCGGCGAGCGTGTAGTCGATGCGCAGCGGCACCCCGTAGCCGTAGCCCTTGTCGCCCTGGCGGCCGCCGCCGAGCGGCGTGACGCGCACCTCGCGCACCTCGGCGCCGTGCAGGCCGCGCAGGTAATCCGCCAGTGCCGCGGGCGTGAAGGGCGTCTCGTTCACGGCCTCATCCCTTGATGCATACCAGGGGCTCGACGCGCGCCACCTTGCGCGCGAGGCCCGCCGCGTCCGCCGCGTCCACCACCGCGGCGACGTCCTTGTAGGCGCCGGGCGCCTCTTCCGCCACGCCGCGCATCGACGGGCTCTTGATGAGGATGCCGCGCGCGGCGAGCTCGTTTACCACCTGGCGGCCCTGCCAGTTCTTCAGCGCCTGGTGGCGGCTCATCGCGCGGCCCGCGCCGTGGCAGGCCGAGCTGAAGGCGAGCGCCTCGGATTCCTTCGTCCCCGCGAGCACGTAGGAGCCGGTGCCCATCGAGCCGCCGATCAGCACCGGCTGGCCCGCGTCGCGGAACGCCACGGGCAAGTCCGGGTGCCCCGGACCGAACGCGCGCGTCGCGCCCTTGCGGTGCACGTAGAGCTTGCGCACGCCGCCGTCAGCACGGTGCTCCTCCACCTTGCAGGTGTTGTGCGACACGTCGTAGAGCAGCGGCAGGCGCGCCTCGGGCCGCATGCGGCGGAACACCTCGCGCACCAGGTGCGTGAGGATCTGCCGGTTGGCGAGCGCGCAGTTGATCGCCGCGCGCATCGCGCCGAGGTATTCCTGCCCGACGTCGGAACTAATCGGCGCGCAGGCGAGCTCACGGTCGGGCAGCGCGATGCCGTGCTGCGCGGCGGACACCGCCATGCGCTTCAGGTACTCGGTGCCGATCTGGTGGCCGAGGCCGCGCGAGCCGCAATGGATCATGACGACGATGTCGCCCTGCGCGAGGCCGTAGGCGGCGGCGATGTCGGCGTCGAACACCGAGGTCACTTCCTGGATCTCGAGGTAGTGGTTGCCGCTGCCCAGCGTGCCCATCTCGTCGCGCTGGCGCTTCTTCGCCTGCGCCGAGACGTTGCCCGGCTTGGCGTGCTTCATCTGCCCGTGCTCCTCGATGCGCTCGAGGTCCGCCGCCTCGCCCCAGCCGCGCTGCACCGCCCAGGCGGCGCCGCCCGCGAGCATTGCGTCCATCTCCTTCTCGCCCAGGCGGATTTCGCCGGTGCTGCCCACGCCCGCGGGAATGGCGCGCGACAGCTCGTGCGCGAGCGGCGCCTGGACCTGCTCGATGTCCGCGCGCGCGAGGCCCGTGTGCAGGCAGCGCACGCCGCAGGAGATGTCGAATCCGACGCCGCCCGCGGACACCACGCCGCCCGCATCCGGGTCGAACGCCGCGACGCCGCCGATCGGAAAGCCGTAGCCCCAATGCGCATCGGGCATGGCGTAGGAGGCCTTGACGATGCCGGGCAGCGCAGCGACGTTCACCGCCTGCTCGTAGACCTTGCGGTCCATGTCGCGCACCAGCGCCTCGCTCGCGTAGATGACCGCCGGCACGCGCATCGCGCCCTGGCGCGGGATCACCCACTCGTAGTCGCCCGCTTTCTCGAACAGGTTCAGTTCCATGTCATACGTCTACCACGGTTTGCGCGACCCACCCATCGCCCTCGGGGGCGACGCGCAGCTGCGTATAGGTCGCGCCCTTCACTTCCACCGCCGGGTGGTGGCGCGCGGCCTCCACCGGCTCGCCCCAGGCCTCGCCCGAGAGGCCGTCGCTCTCCAGGCGCACCGCGAAGCGCGAGAACAGCATCCGGCGCGTCGCCATCTCGTAGACGATCGCGTTCAGCCACTCGGCGAGCAGCAGCTCGTTGTCCGGCGCCTCGCAGCTCACCTCGACGTGCTCGAGCGGCCGCACCGTGGCCGGGTCGGTGATCACGGCCGTCAGCGCGAGCGCCGCCTGCTCGAAGGCCTCGGCCAGGGTTGCGCCGTAGCCGCGCACGCCGACGTCGGCGCCATGCTCGAAGTGCTCCCAGCGCTGCACGAAGTGAATCGTCCGCTGCGCGGTGCGCGGCACCTTTGACCTGCGTCAAGCCCTAGCCCCTGCGCGACCAGATCCGCTCGCCGTCGCGCCACACCTCGCGCACGCGGTGATACGGCACGCTGTGCCGCGTGCCGTCTTCCTCCAGCGCTTCGAAGCCGAAGCGGTGGTCCGCGGGCAGTGCGATGCGCTCGAAGGGCACGCGCACCAGCGCCTCTTTCTCGTGGTCGACATAGGCGATCACGAAGCGCGCGCGCCCGAACTCCGGGTCCCAGCGGATGCGCGCCAGCAGCTCGTGGATCGGGACCATGGCCGCCGCCTCCGTCCCACGACCTCGCCGCTCAATCCTCCGGCCAGTCGCGCAGCGGATCCTCGATGGAAGCGTCGTCGGCGGGCTCCGGCCGCATGCGGCGCGGCTTGTCCTCGCGGCCGAGCAGCGCCCGGCCTCCGGCGTTCAGCTCCTCGGCGCGGCCGGCCGGGGCGGTCGGCACTCCTGGGGCGGCGGCGGGCTTGCGCCTGCGTTTTCTGCGCACGGCTCTCTCCTTGTCCTTGGCAATGCTCGCGCCGTCACTGCCGGCGATCTTGACCTCGGTCAAGAAGCAGGCGCGCAGCCTGCGTCGTGCATCGCGTAGCATAGGCGCCCCATGGAAACCCTCACCGGCCGCAACGCGTTCCTGCGTCTGCTCGTCGACGAAGGCGTCACGCACCTGTTCGGCAATCCGGGCACCACCGAGCTGCCGATCATGGAGGCGGTGCCCGACTTCCCGCAGCTCAAGTACGTGCTCGGCCTGCACGAGTCGGTGGTGGTGGCGATGGCGGACGGCTTCGCGCGCGCCTCGCACCGGCTCACGGCGGCCAACGTGCACGTGGCGCCGGGCCTGGGCAACGCCATGGGCGCGCTGTACAACGCGCAGTTCTCCGGCTCGCCGATCCTGCTCACCGCCGGGCAGCAGGAACAGGGCCACGGCCTCGCCGAGCCGCTGCTGTACGCGCCGCTCGTTCCGGTCGCCACGCCGTTCGTCAAATGGGCGGTCGAGGCGACGCGCGCCGAGGATCTGCCGCGCATCATCCGGCGCGCGGCAAAGGTCGCGCTCACGCCGCCCACCGGCCCGGTGTTCCTTTCGCTGCCGGGCGACGTGCTCGAGCAGCAGGCCGAGATGGACCTCGGGGCGCGCACGCGCATCGACGCGCGCGTGCGTCCGTCAGACGAGGCGCTCGCCGAGCTCGCGCGCCGGCTGCTGGCGGCGAAGAATCCGGTGATCGTAGCCGGGCACGAGCTGGCGACCCACGACGCCTTCGCCGAGGCCGCCGAGCTCGCCGAGCTGCTCGGCGCGGGCGTGTTCCAGCAGACCGTGCCCTACGCGGCCCAGTTTCCTAGCGCCCACCGCGCCTACCTCGGATCGCTCACGCGCGTGCAGAAATCGGTACGCGCGGCGCTCGAGCCCTTCGACCTGCTCGTGTGCCTGGGCGCCGACCTGCTGCGCATGTCGGTCTACAGCCCGCTCGATCCGCTGCCCGGCGGCCTGCCCGTGGTGCACGTGAGCGAGCGCGACTGGGAAATCGGCAAGAACCACCCGGCGGCGCTTGCGATCTGCGCGAACGTGAAGGAAACGCTGCGCGCGCTGCTGCCGCTGCTGCGCGCCCAGCGCGACGCACCAGGCGCGGCGGCCGCCGAGCGGCGTCTCGCGGCGCTTGCGCCGCGCAACTGGAGCGCGCAACGCGGCGCGGCGCGCCTTGCGGCGCTGGAAGCGGCCGAGGAGAAGCCGATCGATCCGCGCTACCTGATGCTGCGCGTCGCCGAGTCGCTGCCGGCGGACGGCGTGGTGGTAGAGGAGGCGCTCACCTCGAGCGCGGCGCTGCCCGCGCTGCTCGAGCAGCGCGACCCGCAGAGCTTCTACGGCCTGGCGAGCGGCGGCCTCGGCTTCGCGCTGCCCGGCGCGATCGGCGTGAGCCTCGCGCTGCCCGGCCGGCCGGTGGCGGCGGTGGTCGGCGACGGCTCGGCGCTGTACGGCATCCAGGCGCTGTGGACCGCGGCGCACCTCGGGCTGCCGATCACCTACGTCATCACGCACAATCGCGGCTACCGCATCCTCAAGGAGCGCCTCATCTCGATGCGCAAGACCGACCGCTTCGTCGGCATGGACATCCGCGAGCCCGTGATCGACTACACGGCGCTCGCCGGTTCGATGGGCGTGCCGGCGCGGCGCATCACCGATCCGGCGGAGGTCGCGCCCGCGCTGCGCGAGGCGCTCGCCAGCGGCGCGCCGCGCCTGCTCGAGGTGATGGTCGAGGACGGGTTCGGCACATGAAGGCCGGGTGCCTCGCGATGCTCGCCGCGCTCGCTGTGGCGGTTCCTGCGGCGGCGCACGCCCAGCAGGGCCACATGGCCAGCGTGTACGCCGGCTACCGCTTCGGCGGCGAGCTGACCGACGCGGCCACCGGCGATGCCTGGCAAATGACCGAGGGCGCCGCCTACGCGGTGTCGGTGGCCCTCGACATCGATCGCCGCTCGCAGTACGAGCTGTATGTCAGCCGGCGCAGCGGGGAGCTGGCGCTGCGCGCGAGCAGCTTCTCGCCGGCGGTCTCGCGCATCGGCCTGGACATCACCTATATCCAGTTCGGCGGGACGTACTTCTACGAAGAGATCGGCCGGGGCCTGTACCTGCTCGGCGGCGTGGGCCTCACCAACCTCGACCCGCGCGAGTCGGGCCTGGACGCGGAGACGAATTTCTCGCTCAACGTCGGCGTCGGCTACATGATTCCGCTGGCGGGCCGCGTGGCGCTCAAGCTCGAGGGCCGCGCGTTCGCCACGCTGGTGAGCAGCAGCAGCGCGCTGTTCTGCAGCGGCGGCTGCGTGGTGCAGATCCAGGGCGACACGTTCGGGCAGGGCGAGGTGTCGGCGGGCCTCGCGGTGCGCTTCTGAGCGCCTAGGCGCGCAGCACGCACTTCTCGTACAGCGTCGGGAAGGCCCCTTGCGGGTCATACTTGCGCTTCAGCGCGTCGTAGGCCGCGCCGCCGTACGCGGCGCGAAACTCCTCCTGCGGGAAGAAGCTCTCCGAGTACAGCGATTTGATGCCGCCGAGCTCGGCGACCTTGCGCTCGACCAGGCGGTTGAAGTGTCCCGGGGGATGCGCCGCGCGCGTGCGCTTCACGTCCCAGAAGCCGAAGTTCACGTACCAGCCCGGCGCCATCGGGTAGAGCGTGAAGCGCCCGGCATGCGGCGCGGGGCCGATGGGGCAGACCCACTGCGGCCACAGGCCGATGTCGCGCGCGTAGAACTCGAGGAACTCGCCCGCACGCTCGAGCGGGATGTCGACGTCCTGGATGATGGATTCGGAGTGCAGGCCGGCGAGGCGCTCGAGCTTCTTCGTCAGCCCGACGCGCGCGTTCCAGCGCATGATCTTCGTGTAGGTGCGCGAGCCGAGGCGCTTGCGGCCGTAGACGAAGCGCCGCACGAGCGGGTTCTGCGCGCCCACGTTCTTCGAGCACCAGAACCAGTCGGTGTCCCAGCGCCAGAGGTAGTCGTGCACCGAGAGGAAATCTTCGCGCCTTTCCCGCAGCGAGCGATAGTAGATGTTCTCGAAGGTGTAGTCGCTCGTGGCGGGCGCCTGGTCCGCGAAGCGCCCGAGCGTGAGGACCATCTCGCGCGGCCCGAAAACGACGCCGTCGATGAAGTCGGCCTCGCCCGCGCGCAGGCGCTCGCCCAGCGCCGCGAAGAAGCGCGGTGCTTCGGCGAACGGCTGGTGCTCGAGCCGCACGTAGCGCCTGACCGGCACCACTTTCGCCTTCACGCGCAGCGCGTAGCCGAGCGTGCCGTACGAATTGGGGAAGCCATAGAACAGGCCGGCGTGCTCGTTGTCCGGCGTGGCGAGCACGATCGAGCCGTCGCCGAGCAGCACCTCGATCTCCTGCGCCGTGTCGTGCACCAGGCCGTAGCGGTGCGACGATGCCTCGATGCCCACGCCCGCCATCGCACCGCCGAGCGTGATGGTCTTCAGCTGCGGCACCACTGCCGGCATGACACCCTGCGCGAGGCAACCGCGCACCAGGTCCTCGTAGGTGACCATGCCCTCGGCGTCCACCCAGCCCTCGCGCGCGTTCACCTCGAGCACGTCGCGGAACCGGCGCACGTCCAGGCGCCGGCGCCCGCCGGCCGCCCGGTCGCGGAACAGGTTGGAAGTGTCCTTCGCCAGCCCGACCGGGCCGGCGCCGCGGCTAAGCTGCTCTCTGAGCGCCTGCGTCTTCGCGGCGTGCAGGCGGCTCATAGAGGAACCCCCGGCTCATCGGGTAGTTCTCGCGCGTGATGTTGCCCTTGGAGAACACGATCTGGAACAGGTGCGTGTAGCCCTTCGGCGAGCGGAACATCTCCGCGCAGCCGTACAGGTACACGCGCCAGACGCGGCGGAAGCGCTCGTCGAACTTCTTCGGGTCGAGCGCGCGGATCCTGTCCCAGTTGCGGTCGAAGCGCTCGCCCCAGGCGTCGAGCGTCAGCGCGTAGTGGCGGCGCAGGTTCTCGATGTCCACCACCTCGCAGCCGGCGCGCTCCAGCGCGGCGATGGCGTGCGCCAGGCTCGGGATCCAGCCGCCCGGGAACACGTGCTTGCGGATGAAGAACTCGGTCTGGAAGTGCCCGACGTGGCCGATGAAATGCAGCATGCCCAGCCCGCCGGGCTTGAGGAACGCCGCGTGCGCGCGCACCACTTCCTCGAGCGCGTCGCGCCCCGCGTGCTCCAGCGTGCCGATCGAGACCACCTTGTCGTACTCGCGGCGCGCGTCGCGGAAGTCGGTGTCGATCACCTCGAGCGAGTGCCCCAGGCCGCGGCGCGCGATCTCGGCGCGCACCATCTCCACCTGCGAGGTCGTGTTGTTGATGCCGGTGACCTTGACGCCGTACCTGGATTGCGCATGGAACATGAAACCGCCGAAGCCGCTGCCGATGTCGACCACGCTCTCGCCGGGCTGCAGGCGCACCTTGTGCGCCACGTGCTCGATCTTGTTGCGCTGCGCCTCCTCGAGGGTCTTGGTGCCCTCCTTCCAGTAGGCGCAGGTGTACATCATGTGCGGGTCGTCGAGCCAGTAGCGGTAGAACTCGGTGCCCAGCGCGTAGTGGAACTCGGCGTTCTTCTTCGCCTGCGCCCAGTCGCGGTTGGAGAACCGGACCTCGTGCCAGCGGTTGCGCACGCCGACCAGCAGGTTGTTCGACGCGGCCCCGCTCTCCATGCCCACGGCCATGGCCGCCGCCAGGCTGCCGTCGATGTCCACCTGGCCGTCGAAGTAGGACTCCAGCAGGCCGATGTGGCCGAAGGCCGCGACGCGCGCGTAGGCCGCCGCGCGGTGGAAGACGACGGTGAAGGCCGGTGCCTCGTCGCGGTTGCGGTACTCGCCGCCGCCGGCGAAGCGCACGGCGAAGGGCACGCGGGTACGCGCCCCGGCGCGGCGCACGAACGTTTCGGCGAGGTTCCTCACGGCCGGGGATTGTACCGGCCGCGAATGAAATCAGTGCGACATCAGAACCGGCATGGTCATCGCCTCCAGCAGCGTGCGTGTTGCACCGCCCAGGACCAGCTCGCGCACGCGCGAGTGGCCGTAGGCGCCCATGACGATCAGGTCGGCGCCGTGGTCGGCGGCGCGCGACAGGATCTGACCGCCCACCTCGTAGCCCGCCCCGCTCTGCCGCGCGGCCGTGACCTTGACGCCGTGGCGCGCGAGGTACAGGCCGATGTCGGCGCCGGGATCCTGGCCGTGCCGCCGCCCGGCCTGCTCCGGGTCGAAGGCCGCGACTTCCACGGCCTCGGCGCCCTTGAGCAGCGGCAGCGCGTCGCTCACCGCGCGCGCCGCCTCGCGCCCCGCGTCCCAGGCGATCAGCACGCGCTTGCCGACGTCGGCGAACTTGCCGGCGTACGGCACGAACAGCACCGGCCGCCCGGCCGTGAGCGCCAGCTCGTCGGCCAGCCCGCGCAGCGCGCCCTCGTCGTCGGCTTCCGGCTGCCCCGCGACCACCAGGTCGGCATAGCGCGCCGACAGGCGCACGGCCGCGTCGGGCTCCGATTCCGAGGAACGCCACTCGGCGCGCCCCGCGCCGTTGCGCCCGGCCACGTCCTGGAAACGCTTGCGCGCCTCCTCGGCGATCTCCTTGCGCCGCTTCTCCAGCACCTCGCGCAGCAAGGGCCCGCCTTCGGCCTGCGCATACGACGGCAGGCGCGCGCCGCCGGGCGCGAACAGCCCGATCAGGTGGGCGTCGAAACGCTCGGCGAGGCGGAAGGCGAGCTCCAGCCGCACGCTGCTGCGCGGCCGGTGGTCGAGGTGCACGAGGATGGTCTTGTAGGACATGTGGGTCTCCCGGTTTCTTCACATCATGCGGGACGCCTTACCGGGTCAATTGATCTGTGTCAACCGCGCCACCTCCCGGCTTGCGCCAGGTCAAACCCCGGTCGCCTCGCGCATCAGCGCGCGCCAGCGCCGGTAGCGCGCGGCGAGCGCCTCGTCCGGCGCAGGGGAAAACACCTCCTCGCTCGCCGCCTTGTTCCAGGCTGCGGGCCGGCCGAGCGCGAGATAGGCGATGCCGCGCGCGCTCGCTTCGGGGTCCTCGCGCCGGTGCACGGGCAGGCCGCTCACCGCGGCGAGCCGCCGGCACAGGCCATCCAGGCGCGATACGCCGCCCGAGACGCGCATGCGCCGCGCGGGCGGCACGTGCTCCGCCATGTGGTCGATGTTCGCCTGCAGCAGGAAGGCCATGCTCTCGACCACCGCCACCGCCTTCTGCCAGGGCTCGCCTTCGCCGACGAAGCGCGATGCGAAATCCGCCTTCCAGAACGGCCCGCCGAGGCCGGCGATGCCGTTGAGGAAGAGCGGCGGCGGCTCCGGCCGCTCGAGCCAGGCGGGTAGCTGCTCGACCGGGTTGTCGATGCCGAGCTCTTTCTCCAGCCACTCGAGCGCGGTGCCCGCGCCGTTCACGTTGCCCTCGACCATGGAGACCGTGACGTCGCGGTCTGCGAGGATGATGCCGGTGAGCTGCCGCGGCACGTGCAGCGGCGGGCGCGCGAGCGCGCGCTGCACGAAGGCGCTGGTGCCGATGTTCACGTAGGCGCAGTCCTCCTCCGGCCAGCCGAAGGCGAACACCGCGGCCGACTGGTCGCCGTTCACCGCGGTGAGCGGCACCGCCCGTCCTGCGGCCTGGAGCGTGCCCCAGGCGTGGACGGTCGGCACGCTCGCGGGCAGGAAGCCCGCCGGCAGGCCGAACAGCGCGAGCAGTTCCGCGTCCCAGTCGCGCTCGTGGATGTTCCACAGCTGCGTGCGCGCTGCGCACTGCGGCTCCGCGGCGAAGGTGCGCTCCTTCGTCAGGCGGAAGACGAGGAAGCTCGCCATCGGTCCCCAGGCGAGCGTGCGCGCGTCGCGCGCCGCGCGCACCGCCGGCAGGTGCTCGAGCGCCCAGCGCAGCTTGCTCGCGCCGTAGTGCGGCGACAGGTACAGTCCGGTCTTCGCGTGCACCGCCTCGCCGTGCGCGCCCTCCAGGCTCGAGATCCACTCGTGCGCGCGGCGGTCCTGCCAGGAATAGACCGGCGACAGCGTCCGGCCGGTGACGCGGTCCCAGCACACGACGGTGGAGCGCTGGCTGGACAGGCCCGCGCAGGCGATCTCGTCCTTGCGGCCGGCGAGCGCCTCGTCGATCGCGCCGAGAATCGAGGCGACGATCTCCTCGCCGTCCTGCTCCGCCCAGTCGGGCTGCGGCCGGGCGAGCGCGATCTCGCGCACGCCGCTCGCGAGCACGCGGCCGCTTGCGTCCACCAGCAGCGCGCGGCTGGCGTGCGTGCCCTGGTCGATGGCGAGCGCGACGCTCATATTAAGATGCTAACCCCATGGCGAAGATCGGCGTGATCGGCGGCGGGGCCTTCGGCACCGCGATGGCCTGCGTGGTGCGCCGCTCGGCGCACGAGGTAGTGATCTGGGCGCGCGAGCCCGAGGTCGTCGAGGACATCAACGCGCGCGGCGAGAACGCGCATTTCCTCGCTGGCGTGCGCCTGCCGGAGGGCATCCGCGCGACGCGCGACATGGACGAAGCGGCGGCCGGCGCCGACTTCCTTCTGCTCGCGCCGCCCGCGCAGCACATGCGCGAGATCGCGGCGCGCCTGCGCGAGGTGCTCGCGCGCGGCACGCCGGTGGTGAGCTGCTCGAAGGGGCTCGAGCAGGGCAGCCTCGCGCTGATGCCCGAGGTGCTCGCCGAGGAGCTGCCCGGCTCGAGGATCGCGGTGCTCTCCGGCCCGTCCTTCGCGCGCGAGATCGCGCTCGATCTGCCGTGCGGCGTCGCGCTCGCCTGCGCCAACGCCGCGCTCGGCCGGCGCCTCGCGGAGGCGATCGCCAACCCCCGCTTCGGCGTGCACCCGAACGCCGACCTCGTGGGCACGGCGATCGGCGGGCTGATGAAGAACGTGGTGGCGATCGCGAGCGGCGTGCTCGCCGGCCGCAAGCTCGGCGAGAACGCGCGCGCGACCCTCGTCACCATGGGCCTGGCGGAGGCGATCCGCTTCGGCCTCGCCAAGGGCGCCCGGCGCAAGACCTTCGACGGCCTGGCCGGCATCGGCGACATGATGCTGACGGCGAACAGCATGCAGTCGCGCAACACCTCGCTCGGCTTCGCGCTGGGCGAGGGCAAGACGCTCGCCGAGGTGCTCGCCGGGCGCAAGCAGGTGTTCGAGGGCGCGTTCTCGGCGCAGGCGGTGGTCAGGCTCGCGCGGCGGCTCGAGGTCGCGGTGCCGATCTCGCACGCCATCGACGACCTGCTCAACCACGGCGCGGGTCTAGAGCCCGCCGTGGCGCGGCTCACTTCGGCGTTCGGCGGCTAGCTAGCGCAGCGCGAGCCGCAGCGGCTGGTGGTCGGAGGCGTCGCTTGTAGTCTCGCACTCGACCCGCGCGATGCGCGCGGCGACATCCGGCGTCACCGCAAAGTAGTCGCGGCAGTGCCCGCCCATCGGCCATTGCTTGCGGTCGAACAGACCGGTCGTGGGCGGGTGCGGCTCGTTCGGGCGCGCATGGCGCCAGGCATCGACGAGCGGCGGCGCGAAGAGCGCGCGGTACTCCGCGTCTTCCGGCCCGATGTTGAAGTCGCCGCAGAGCACGAGCGAGGCGGGCCGGGGCACCGGATCGTAGGGACTCGGCGCCGCCTTGGCCGGCTGCGCCTCGTTGCCCGCGACCTCGTCCTGGATGGCGCGCAGGCGCGCGACCTGCGCCACCCGGTGCGCGGCCGAGTAATACTCGAGGTGCGTGGTCATCACGCGCAACGGGCCGGAGCTTGCCTCCACCACCACCTCGATCGCCTGGCGCTGCATGTGCTTGATGCCGCCTTCGGCCGGGTGCGGCAGCAGGTGGTTGAATACCTGCAGCACCGGCAGGCGGCTGAGGATCAGGTTGCCGTATTGGCGCTCGCCGCGGATCAGGGTCGGGCCGAAGACCGGCTCGTATCCCGGAAAGAGCGCCGCAAGCTCGGCGACCTGGTCCGCACCGCCACCGAACGCCGGATCGCGCCGCGCGATCTCCTGGAAGCAGACGACGTCGGCTTCACCCATTGCCTTCGCCACGCGCGCAATGCGCGCGAGATCGGTGACCCCGTCGCAGCCCTTGCCGTTCTGGATGTTCCACGAAACGAGGTAAATGGGGTAAATGGGGACTGTCCCTATTTGATGCCCGCCTGCATGAAGGACTGCATGAACTGGCGCTGGAAGAGGAGGAAGGCGACCAGCAGCGGCGCGACCGCCATCAGCGTGCCCGCGCTGATCACGCCCCAGTCCACGCCCGACTCGGGCGCGCCGAAGATGGCGAGGCCCACGGTGAGCGGCCGCGTGTTCACCGAGTTGGTGACGATCAGCGGCCACAGGAAGTTGTTCCAGTGGTAGCTCACCGACACCAGGCCGTAGGCGAGATAGGTCGGGCGCGCGAGCGGCACGTACACGCGCCACAGCACGCCGAGGAAGCCGCAGCCCTCGACGCGCGCGGCGTCCTCCAGCTCGCGCGGCACGGTCTTGAAGGTCTGGCGCAGCAGGAAGATGCCGAAGGCGCTCGCCATGTACGGCAGCCCGATGCCGAGCAGGGTGTCCACCAGGCCGAGGCGGCTCATGATGCGGTAGTTCTCGACGATCAGCACCTCCGGCATGATGAGCAGCTGCACGAGCACCAGGCCGAAGGCGATGTCGCGCCCGGCGAACTCGAACCTGGCGAAGGCGTAGCCGGCGAGCGTGCACAGCACGAGCTGCGCGGCGAGGATCATCGTCACCAGCATCACCGTGTTGAGGAAGTGCCGCGGGAACGGCGCGTAGGTCCAGGCCTTGGCGAAGTTGGCGAGCGTGAGCGGCGCGAGCGGGTCGAAGCGCGTCGCGTACTCGACCGGGTGGAACGCCGCCCAGAACGCGTAGAGCAACGGCGAAAGCCACAGCAGGGCGAGCAGCCATGCCGCGGCGGTCTCCAGGCTCGGCGCGCGCCGGGTCGCGGGGCTCACCGGTAGTGCACCCTTCTTTCCACCAGCTGGAACTGCACGAGCGCGAGCCCGGCGAGCAGCAGCAGCAGGATCACGGTGAGCGTCGAGGCGTAGGCGGTGTCGAAGAAGCTGAACGCCACCTGGTAGATGTAGTAGAGCAGCAGGCTCGAGGCGTTGTCCGGCCCGCCCTTGGTGAGGATGAAGAGGTGATCGACCAGCTTGAACGAGTTGATGGTCGCGTTCACCAGCACGAACAGCGTCGTCGGCATGAGCAGCGGGAAGGTCACGCGGCGGAAGAAGTACCAGCGCGACGACCCTTCCATCTTCGCCGCCTCTTCCAGCTCGGGCGGCAGCGACTGCAGGGCGGCGAGGTAGAAGATCATGAAGAAGCCGGCCTCCTTCCAGACGACCATGACCATCGTGCAGGCGAGCACGGTCGCCGGGTCGCCGAGCCAGTTGTGGCTCGGCGCGCCGAGGAGCCAGGCGTTCAGCTGGTCGAGCAGCCCGATCTGCGGCGTGTAGAAGAACAGCCACAGGTTCGCCACCGCGATCATCGGCAGCACGGTGGGCGTGAAGTACGCCATGCGCACCAGCGCGCGCGCCGGCAGCCGGTCGTTCACCCAGATCGCCATCAGCATGGCGATCGCCATCGAGGTGGGGATGGTGCCGAGCGCGAACCACAGGTTGTTGCCCAGCACCTGCCAGAAGATCGGGTCGTCGGCGAGCGCGGCGTAGTTGCCCAAGGCGACGAACCGGGACGGACGCACCACCGTCCCGGTGGAGAACAGGCTGTCGAACAGCGTCGCCGCCGCCGGGAAGTGCGTGAACCCGACGAGCAGGAGCGCGGCTGGCGTGAGCAGCAGCCAGCCGTAGACGTGCCTCATCGCGCTAGCGGTACGGCTTGAGCAGCCTGTCGGCCTCGCCTTGCGCCGCCTTCAGCGCCGCCGCGGGCGTCTTCTGCCCGGTGAGCGCCGCCTGGATCGCGTCGTCGAGCAGCTTCCTCACGCGCCCGGTCTGGAAGGTCGCGAGCTCGGCGGTCGCGTACTTGAACTGGTCGCGCGCCACCACCGCCTGCGGGAAGTCCTTGGCGTAGGCCTTGAGCGCCGCCGTGTCGTAGGCTTCGGGCCGCACGGCGACGTAGCCGGTGGCCATGCTCCAGTCGGCGGCGCGCTCGGGCGTGGTCATCCATTTGACGAACGTGAGCGCGGCCTTGCGCTCCTCGGGCGTGGTCTTCTTGAACATGTAGAAGTTGCCGCCGCCAGTGGGCGAGCCGCGCTGCTTGGAGGCCGGGAGCATGGCGACGCCGAAGGGGAACTTGGCGCTGTTCTTCACGGCGGTCAGGTTGCCCGTGGTATGCCACATCATCGCCGTCTTGCCTTCGGTGAACTGCTGGCGCAGCGTGCCCCACTCGACCGTGCCCTCGGGCATCACCTTGTGCTTGGCGCCCAGGTCGCGCCAGTACTGCAGCGCGGCGATCACGTCCGGATTCCCGTAGTTGGTGCGGTTGCCGTCCTTGTTCATCAGGTCGTGGCCGTTCTGGCGCGCGAAGGCCTGGAACATCCAGTACGGGTAGCCGGTGGAGGGCACCATCACGCCCCAGCGCGTCACGTTGCCGCCGGCGTCCTTCTGCACCAGCTTGCCGGCCATCTGCGCCATTTCCTTCCAGTTGGCGGGCGGCTGCTCCGGATTCAGCCCTGCCTGCTTGAACGCATCCTTGTTCCAGTACAGCACGATGGTCGAGCGCTGGAACGGGATGCCGTAGACCTTGCCCTTGTAGATGCCGTTCATCATCAGCGACGGGTAGAAGGCCTTGAGCCACGCCTTTTCCTCGGCGGTGCTGGCAACGTCGTCCCAGGGCACGATCACGTCCTGCTCGATCAGCTCGTACAGGTCGATGGAGTAGAGCACCGAGATCTGCGCCGGCTGGCCGGCCTTCAACGCGGCGAGCGCCTTGATGCGCGCGTCGTCGTAGTTGCCGGCGTAGATCGGGTTGATCTTGATGCCGGGATTCTCCTTCTCGAAGTCGCGCGCGTAGCCGTCGATCACCTTGGTGAGCGGCCCGCCGACGGCGATCGGGTAGTAGAAGGTAAGCTCGGTATCGGCGCGCGCCGGGGCGGTGGCCGCGAGCAGCGCGGCGGCGAGAAGTGCAAATAGTGGTCTCATGGTGTCCTCCGTTGGTCGTTCACGTTAATCCGATTCTCTTGCAGTCTCGTTACGCCGGCTGCAGCGCGTCTTGACGCAGATCAATCCGCGCGCCGCTCGCGGCGTCGAAGAGATGCATGTCCCCCGGCTCCCAGCCCAGCCGCACCGCGGCACCCTCGCCGAGCTCCACCCGGCCCGGCGCGCGCGCGAGCAGCGACTCCGCGCCGACCTGCACGGTGAGGATGGTGTCCGCCCCGTGGTACTCGGCATTCGATACCACGCCCGGAACCCCGCCCGCGCCGACCAGGCGGATGTGCTCGGGGCGCAGCCCGAGAATGCGCCCCGCGCCGCCCCCGGGAAGCACGGTGCTGGCCGGCGCGCCGCGGATCACCGCGCCGCCAGCGCCGTCCTCGAGCGCGACGAGGTTCATGGACGGCGTGCCGATGAAGCGCGCGGCGAACGTGCTCGCGGGCCTGGCGTACAGCTCTTCCGGCGTGCCCTCCTGCTCGATGCGCCCCTCGCGCATCAGGATCACGCGGTCGGCCATGCTCATGGCCTCGACCTGATCGTGCGTCACGTACACCACGGTCATGCCCAGGCGCTGCTGCAGAGCGCGGATCTCGACGCGCATGCCGTGGCGCAGCTGCGCGTCGAGGTTCGACAGCGGCTCGTCCATCAGGCAGATCCGGTTCTCGGCGACGATGGCGCGCGCCAGAGCGACGCGCTGGCGCTGGCCGCCGGAGAGCTGCGCGGGCTTGCGCGCCAGCTGCTCGGTGAGGCCGACGAGCTCCGCGACGCGCGCCAGCCGCTCGCCGCGCTCGGCCGCCGGCGTGCGCCGCACCTTCAGGCCGAAGACGATGTTCTCGGCCACCGTGAGGTGCGGAAAGAGCGCGTAGGACTGGAACACCATGGAGATGCGGCGCTTGTCGGGATCCAGGCGCGTGACGTCGCGCCCGCCGATCAGGATCCTGCCGCGCGTCACGTCCTCCAGCCCGGCGATGAGGCGCAGCACCGTGGACTTGCCGCAGCCCGAAGGGCCGAGCAGCACGAGGAACTTGCCTTCCGCGGCGCGCAGGCTGATCCGGTCCACGGCGCGCACCGCGCCGTAGTGCTTGGACACCGCCTGCAGGTCGATCTCGGACATCCGGACCGGATTATCGGCGCAATCGCCCCGGCCGGTGACATGCCGCACGCGGCCGTCTCGCAGATTGCGCTTCGGCGGCGGATCCCTTTTTTGCGGGCGCCGCCGACGCGGGTCTAGAATGATCGCGCGCAATGTTCGATGCGCGTGCGTAGCGGCGGGAGGCGCCGATGCTGGAATTGCTGGATGGGGGCAGGAAGCCGGGCGGCGCGCCGGCCGAGACCGGGCCGGCCTCGGCGCTGCTCGTCGACCTGAACGCGCGGCTGGAGGCCGCCGCGGGCACGCAGGACCCCAAGGCGCGCCTCGGTGCCCTCGGCCAGCTCCAGGACACCGGCGCCGCGCCGTGCGCCGCGCTTCTCGCGCAGTACCTCTTTCCCCACGCGGGAACGCATGCCGGGCGGGAAGTCCTGTGGGCGTCGCTCCTCGGCTACCAGACCCGGCTCACGCAGGCGCTGTGCGCGGCCGCCGGCGCTTCGCTCACGCTGCTCGGCGCAGCGCGTGCGCTGCGCGCGATCCGCGCGCTCGCGAAGCTCCATCTCGTGCACTACGCCGCCGTCCCGGGCCGGCTGTGGCGCGTGGCCTATGCCATCCACGCGGGCGCCGAGAAGGCCGGCTTCGCGACGACCCCGGTGCACGCCCAGGCCGATCACCGGGCGGCGACCACCGTCGAGCAGGAGCTGCTGCGCCTCGTGATGCTGCGCGTGAGCGCGCCGGACATGATGCCCCCGGAGCAGGTCGAGGTCGCCGACCGCGTCGTCGAACACCTCGGCGCCGAGTTCACGTTGCGCCAGCCCGGCGTCGCCGACAATCCCTTCTGCTACGAGCCGGCGGCCGAGCACCCGCCGCGGCGCGCGAGGGGGCGCGAGCTGCCGGACACGACGCGCTACTTCGGCCCCGGGATGGGCTACGAGTCCCTGGAGCGCATCGCGCGCCAGTTCGGCGGGGCGAAGCCCGCTGACTTCCGGGCTTTCGGCAACGACATCGCGCCGCGCGTGCAGCTTGGCGCCGTGAATCACCTGCTCGCCTTCTGGCGCGTAGACGCCCCCTACGTGCCCCCCGAGCACTCGCCCGCCTCGGGCTCGCTCGAGGTCGTGCACGGCTACGCGCAGGTGTGGCAGCACGCTTCTCAGCCCGCGCAGGCGGCCGGCGGGCTGTCGCTCGCGGACTATGCGGGTCCGCCGCAGCCGCCCGAGACCTGGGAGGTGCGTGGCAAGGGCGGCAGCGAGCTCGGCGTCGAGGTGCCGCCGGCGAGCCGCGCCTGGGCGAAGTGCGGCACGCTGCTTGGGCTGTCGACGGGCGACGGCGAGCGCTGGACGGGGCTCATCCGCCGCATGCATCCGCGGGCGGACGGCGGCCTGCAGGCGGACATCGCGGTGCTGAGCCGCGCGCCGCGCGCGACAGAACTGCGCGAAGTGATCGGCAAGTACGACGACGGGGCCGTCACGGAGGCCGTCGCGCGGCAGTTCGGCACGGCGGGCGTGAAGGCCGTGATCCTTGCCGACGGCGGCGACGGCGCGCAGCCGGCGAACCTGCTCGTACCCTCGGACCACTGGAGCGCGGGCGGCGTCTACGAGCTGCAGCAAGGAGATGCGTCGCGCTACCTGCGCACCACGCAGGCGGTACGCCATGGCGAGGACTACGTGCGCGCCACCTTCGAGTGGGTCGCGGGGCCCGGCTAGCTACTCCGCCATTCCCGCCTCGCCACCCATCGGCGCCGCCGCCTTCTGCGGCATCTGCGCGATCATGCAGTCGGTCGTCAGGATCAGGCCGGCGATCGACGCGGCGTTCTGCAGCGCGGTGCGCGTCACCTTGCACGGGTCGAGCACCCCCATCGCGACCAGGTCGCCGTACTCGCCGGTGGCCGCGTTGTAGCCGAAGTTGCCTTCGCCCTCGACGACGCGTTGCAGCACTACCGGGGGCTCCGCGCCCGCATTGCTGACGATCTGGCGCAGCGGATCCTCGAGCGCGCGCAGCACGATGCGGATGCCCGCATCCTGGTCGGCGTTGCCGCCCTGCAGCTGGCCCACCCGCGCGCGCGTGCGCAGCAGCGCGACGCCCCCGCCCGGCAGCACGCCCTCCTCGACCGCGGCGCGCGTCGCGTGCAGCGCATCCTCGGTGCGGCTTTTCCTTTCCTTCATCTCGGTCTCGGTCGCCGCGCCGACGCGGATGAGCGCCACGCCGCCGGAGAGCTTGGCGGCGCGCTCCTGCAGCTTTTCCTTGTCGTAGTCGCTGGTGGCTTCCTCGACCTGCTGCTTGATCTGCGCCACGCGCGCGTCGATCGCCTTGGGATCGCCCGCGCCGCCGATGATGGTGGTGTCGTCCTTGTCGATCTCCACGCGCCGCGCGCGCCCGAGCACCGTCGGCTCGGCCTTCTCCAGCGTGAGGCCTGCTTCTTCCGCGACCACCATGCCGCCGGTGAGCACCGCGAGATCCTCCAGCATCGCTTTCCTGCGGTCGCCGAAGCCCGGCGCCTTCACGGCGCAGGAGCGGATGACGCCGCGCAGCGTGTTCACCACCAGCGTCGCCAGCGCCTCGCCTTCCACTTCCTCGGCGACGACCAGCAAGGGCTTGCCCACCTTGGCGACGTGCTCTAGGAGCGGCAGCAGCTCGCGGATGCTCGAGATCTTCTTGTCGTGCAGGAGGATGAGCACGTCTTCCAGCACGACGCTCTGCTTCTCCGGGTTGTTGATGAAGTAGGGCGAGAGGAACCCGCGGTCGAACTGCGTGCCTTCGACCACCTCGAGCTCGTTGGCGAGGCCCTTGCCGTCCTCGACCGTGATCACCCCTTCGCGGCCGACTTTCTCCATCGCCTCGGCGATCATCTCGCCGATCGAGGCGTCGTTGTTGGCCGAGATCGAGCCGACCTGCGCGATCTCCTTGCGCGTGGCACAGGGCTTGGCCAGGCGCTTCAATTCCTCGACCACGCTTTCCACCGCCTTGTCGATGCCGCGCTTCAGGTCCATCGGGTTCATGCCCGCGGCGACGTACTTCATGCCCTCGGTGACGATGCCCGCGGCGAGCAGCGTCGCCGTGGTGGTGCCGTCCCCCGCCACCTCCGAGGTCTTCGCCGCCACCTCGCGCACCATCTGCGCGCCCATGTTCTCGAAGGGATCGGCGAGCTCGATCTCCTTGGCCACGATCACCCCGGAGTTGATGACCATCGGCGCGCCCCAGGATTTCTCCAGCACCACGGTGCGCGCCTTGGGGCCGAGCGTGACGCGCACCGCGTCGGCGAGGATGTTCATGCCCTTCACCAGCTTGGCGTGGGCGGTTGCTCCGAACAGCAGCTGCTTGGCGGGCATCGTCCGTCTCCCTCAATCGCCTTTGGGCGCCGCGCCGCCCAGGCAGCGCATGACGCGCGCGTTGGTCTCGGCCGCCGCCTCGTACAGGTGGCGCCAGTACTCCATGGACTTCTTCTGGTTGGCGGCCAGCCATTCGGTCTGGATGCGCAGCAGGTCCGCCGGGCTCGCCGCCGAAGCGAGCGACTGCTGCGTCGCCACCGCGTCGGCATGCGCCTCGGTGGCCGCCTCGATCTGCACCTCGTGCATCCGCGTCGAGCCTTCGATGATGGCCTCGGTCACGCGCATCGTCATGTCGAGCTGTTTCTTCCAGGCCTGCACCACCGTGTTGTCGGTCGTCGTTGCCATGTCGTCCTCCTTGCGTTCCCTCAGCGTTGCATCACGTATTCGCCCGGCGCCTCGCCGAGCGCTGCGCCCATCGCCGGCGGCGCGGCCGGCGCGGCCGAGCGCGCGGCGAGCCAGCCCTGCCACTCGGGCCACCACGAGCCGTCGCGCCGCGGCGTCTGCGCGAGCCACGCCTCGGCATCGAGGTGCGGCGCGTCGCGGCCGCGCGTGGCGACCTGATAGCTGCGCCCCTTGTGCCCCGGCTCGCTCACGATGCCCGCGTTGTGCCCGCCGCTCGTGAGCAGGAAAGTCGTGTCGACGTGCGTGTGCAGCTCGGCCTTGTACACCGAGCGCCAGGGCGCCACGTGGTCGTGCGTCGTGCCGACCGCGAACAGCGGCGCGCGCAGGTCCGCGAGCGCCACCGGCCGGCCGTCCACCTCGTAGCGGCCGGCGGTCAGGTCGTTCCTGAGGAACAGCCGCCGCAGGTACTCGCTGTGCATGGCGTAGGGCATGCGCGTCGCGTCCGCGTTCCAGGCCATGAGGTCGGTCATCGACGCGCGCGCGCCCATCAGGTACTCCTTCACGCGCTTGGACCAGAGCAGGTCGTTCGAGCGCAGCAGCTGGAAGGCGCCCGCCATCTGGCGCGTATCCAGGTAGCCCTGCGCCGCCATCATGTCCTCGAGCAGGCTCACCTGGCTGTCGTCGATGAACAGCGTCAGCTCGCCCGCTTCCTCGAAGTCCACCTGCGCCGCGAGCAGGCTGATCGTCGCCAGGCGCTCGTCGCCGTCGCGCGCCATGGCCGCCGCCGCGATGGCGAGCAGCGTGCCGCCCAGGCAGTAGCCCGCGGCGTGCACCTTCCGCTCCGGCGCGATACGGCCGATCACGTCGAGCGCCGCCATCACGCCCAGACGCCGGTAGTGATCCATCGTCAGGTCGCGGTCCTGCGGCGTCGGGTTCTTCCAGGACAGCATGAACACCGTGTGGCCGCGCTCGACCAGGAACTTGACGAGCGAGTTGTGCCGCGAGAGGTCGAGGACGTAGTACTTCATGATCCACGCCGGCACGATCAGGATCGGCTCGGGGTGCACCTGCGCCGTAGCGGGCGCGTACTGGATCAGCTCGGCGACGCGGTTGCGCATCACGACCTTGCCGGGCGTGGCCGCCACGTCGCGCCCCGGCGCGAAGGCGTCCGTGCCCACCGGCGGCTCGCCGAGCACGCTGCGCCGCCAGTCCTCGAGGAAGTTCTCGGCGCCGGCGGCGAAGTTCAGGCCGCCCTGCCGCCAGGCGGCGCGCAGCACCTCGGGATTGCTCCAGGGAAAATTGGACGGCGACCAGATGTCCAGCATCTGCCGCACGGTGAAGGTCACCATGTCCTCGTGGTGCGGCGAGACGCCGCGCACGCCGGTGGTCGCGTTCCACCACCACTGCTGCCAGAGCAGGAACCCCTGCTGGACGGCGTTGAACGGCCAGGCGTGCCAGGCCTCGCCGCGGAAGCGCGAGTCCTGCGGCAGCGGCTCGATGCAGTCCGGGCACGCGCTGCCCTGCGCCGCGCGGCCGAGATAATTGACATATCGCAGCCACTTGCGCGCCGCCTTGCGCGCCAGCTCGGTCTGCTTGCCGGGCGCCGCGGCGAGGTGCATCGCCCAGTCGCCGAAGGCGAGCGCGAGCGCCGCCGGCGACAGCCCGGCGGTGGCGCGTGCCGCGTAGGCGTGCGCCATGCGGTCGGTCTCCAGCGCCATCAGGGCCGGGGCGTCGAAATCCTCGTCGCGCTTCACGATCAGTACCTTACCGGCGGGGCGGCGGACCCCTTTGACCTACGTCAACGCGCGGGCTTCCCTGCGCTCGTGCAGCGTGCGGCCGGACGCATCCACCACCTCGACGTCCACCGGAACGCCGTGGCGGATGCTCTCGGTGACCACGCAGAAATCCTCGAACTGCTCCATGCAGCGCGCCAGGTGCTGCAGGGCCTCGGCGCTCTCGGCAAGCTCGATGCGCACGGCGAGGCCGCCGATGCGGATGCGCCCGCGCTCATTGCGCGCGAGCTGCCCGGTGACGCGGGCGCGCAAGGGCCCGGGGTTCTGCTTGAACTTGGTCTTCAGGCAGAAGAGCAGGCTCGCCGAAAGGCAGTTGCCGACTGCGGCCGCGACCAGGCGCGCCGCGTTGGGCCCGTGACGGTGGCCGAGCGGCTCGGGCTCGTCGAGCAGCAGATCGGGGTTGTCCGGCCAGTCGAACTTCACGCGAAAGTCGAAGCCTTCTTCCTGCTCGAGGTGGATGGTGAAGCCGCTTGCTTCCGTCACGGGAACTCCTTTCGGTCAGTAGATCCACGGCAGCAGCTTGCGCACGCGTTGCGCGTAACCGGCGTACTCCGCAAAGCGCGCGCCCAGCAAGCGCTCCTCGAAAGCGCTCTTGCGATCGAAGAAGAGCACGACGACGACGC
>Ga0224500_10000310_pt1 | contig 34063 bp, 33 predicted proteins | sample SF_Oct11_sed_USG_FD_168126 | JGI IMG/M metagenome (GOLD analysis project Ga0224500, IMG submission 168126) | Sediment microbial communities from San Francisco Bay, California, United States - SF_Oct11_sed_USGS_4_1 | ecosystem: Environmental > Aquatic > Marine > Sediment | place: USA: California... | reverse complement strand
TAGACGCCATCGCCGAGGCGTGCACGGGACGCAGGTCCCCGCGGCTCTGGCGGCAAGGGGATGGTGATTGACCGCCGGGGAGAAAAGGCTTTATAATCCTACGCTTTTCCCGCCCCACCCGAAATTCGAAGGAGCGAGCCATGGCTCGAGTCTGCCCGGTCACCGGCAAGAAGCCCGTCGTCGGCAACCGCGTTTCGCACGCGAACAACAAGACCAAGCGCCGTTTCATGCCCAACCTGCAGAACCGCCGGTTCTGGGTGGAGAGCGAGAACCGCTGGGTCAGCATGCGCCTCACCAACGCCGCGCTGCGCACGATCGACAAGAACGGCATCGACGCCGTGCTGGCCGACCTGCGCGCCAAGGGCACGCACGTCTAGCCTGACCGGAGCTCACCATGCGCGAGAAGATCAAGCTCGAGTCGTCGGCCGGCACCGGCCACTTCTACACGACGACCAAGAACAAGAAGACGACGCCGGACAAGATCGTGATGAAGAAATTCGATCCGGTCGCCCGCAAGCACGTCGACTACAAGGAAACGAAGCTCAAGTAGCGACCACGATGCAGCGGGCGCCCGACGCCCGCGCAAGCGAAAAGGCCCGCACGCAGCGGGCCTTTTTCACATGTACTCGATGGTGGCGAGGCACTGGATCCCCGCTTTCGCGGGGATGACGACGGGTGGCGCGGGGATGACGACGGGTGGTGCGGGGATGACGACCTCCCCACTTCGTCGCTCCCGCGAACGCGGGAGCCCAGCGTCGTTCGTCGCTAGGCGTACCGCCGCAGCGTCAGCGAGAAGCGCGCCAGCGACTCGATGCCGGAGCGCTCGGCGCGCTGGCACCAGTCCTGCAGCCGCGCGAGCAGCTGCTCGGAGGACTCGGTGGACCGCGTCCACAGCGTCGAGAGCTCCTCGCGCATCGCGTAGATCTTCGCCAGCGCCTTGCTCTGGGAGAGCATCGTCGCGAGGCTCGCGCGCTCGGCGGGCGGCAGCGCGGAGGGCTCGCTCGACAGCCACTGCTTCAGCCGCCGCAGGCTCGGCACCTCGATCCCCTTGAGCTCGCCGCTGCGCACGCGCGTGCGCAGCGCCTCGATCTCGGCGGCGCAGGTCTCCTTCAGCGTCCGCGCGTAGGTCGTCGCGACCGCGTAGCGGTGCGTGATGACCGCGTGCAGCGTGACCAGGTCGGGCGCCGGCTTGGCGCTGGTCATGGTGAGCTTCGGCGCGACCTTGCGCACCTTGGCAAGCCCCAGCGCGGACAGCACGCGGATGTAGCCCCAGCCCAGGTCGAACTCCCACCAGCGCGAGCTGAACTTCGCCGACGTGCCGTAGGCGTGGTGGTTGTTGTGCAGCTCCTCGCCGCCGACGATGAAGCCCCAGGGGACGATGTTCGTCGAGGTGTCGGCGCTGGCGAAGTTGCGGTAGCCCCAGTAGTGGCCGATGCCGTTGATGACGCCGGCGGCCCAGAACGGGATCCACATCATCTGCAGCGCCCAGATGGTCAACCCGATCGGGCCGAACAGCAGGACGTTGAGGACCACCATCAGGCCCACGCCCTCCCACGAGAAGCGCGTGTAGACGTTGCGCTCCATCCAGTCGTCCGGCGTGCCGAGGCCGTACTTGGCCAGCGTTTCCTCGTTCTTCGACTCGGCGCGATACAGCTCCGTGCCCTTCCACATGACCGTGCCGATGCCGCGCGTCATGGGGCTGTGCGGGTCGTCGACGGTCTCCACCTTGGCGTGGTGCTTGCGGTGGATCGCCACCCACTCCTTGGTCACCATGCCGGTGGTGAGCCACAGCCAGAAGCGGAAGAAGTGGGAGACCGCCGGGTGCAGGTCGAGGCCGCGGTGCGCCTGGCAGCGGTGCAGGAAGATCGTGACCGAGGCGATCGTCACGTGCGTGAGTGCCAGCGTCACCACGACGTAGCCCCACCAGGGCAGGTCGAGGAAGCCGTGCGAAAGCAGGTCGAGCCAATCGTAATTCATTGATTTGTCTGGGTCCTGTGACCTCGTTGCGTGCGGCATTGTACGCGAGGCCGACGCTCCCGCGATGACTTTCCGCAAGTTTTTCGCGCCGGCCGCCCCGGCGGCGGGAGGCCGTCAGCCGGCGCTGGGGAGGGGGGCGCCGCCAATGAGCCGGACTTCCCGCTGCGGGTAGGGGACGGCGATCCCCGCTGCCTGGAAGGCCTTCCACACCGCGAGGTTGAGGTCGCTCTTGACGTTGAGCTGCCCGTTCTCGGGGTCGCGGATCCAGAAGCCGAGCTCGAGGTCGATGCCGCTTTCCGCGAAACGCACCACGAATGCCGCCGGCTCGCGCGGAGGTTCGGTGTCCACGCGGGGGTGCCCGCGCGCGACCTCGCGCAGCACCGCGAGCGCGCGGTCGAGGTCGGTTCCGTAGGCGACCTGGACGGCGACGGCCACGCGCACGTCCTTTGCCGAGAACGAGTGGTTGAGCACGGTCGTCGTCACCAGCGTCTCGTTGGGCACGATCGCCTCCACGCCGTCGAGGCTGCGCACGACGCAGTAGCGCGATGTCACGTTGGTGACCACGCCGTGCCTGTCGGAGACCGTGATCAGGTCCCCGAGCCGGATCGAGCGGTCCATCAGGATGACGAAGCCGGCGATGTAGTTGGACGCGAGCTTCTGCAGCCCGAGCCCGATGCCCACCCCCAGCGCGCCGCCGAAGACGGACAGGACCGTGAGGTCGAGGCCGATCGTCTGCAGCGCGACCAGCACGCCCACGACCAGCAGCACCGCGCTGACGAACTTGGACAGCAGCGCGCGGTGCGACAGGTCCATGTCGGTCTTCATCAGCCGCTGCTCGACCAGCCCGGACAGCCACAGCGACACCGCGATCGTCACCAGGATCGCCGCGGCGCCCTTGAGAAGCGTCAGCAGCGAGGCTTCGCCCTTGCCGAGCGGCAGCCTGTGCGCGTCGAGCTCCTCGGCGATCTCCGGCGTGATGCCGAGCAGGTGCAGCGCCACCAGCGTCCACACGGTGAAGCTGATCGCGCGCTCCCAGCCCTTCAGCCAAGCGACGTTCGGCGCGAGCCGGCGCAGCGTGAAGAGGAGCATGCGGATGCCCGCGAGCGCCCCGGCGAGCACGATGCCGAGGTCGATGAAGCGCGAGATGGCGTAGCGGTTCCACGCGATGCGCGCGACGAACAGCAGCGCCAGCGCGACCAGCGGCATCGCCATCCGCGTGACGCCGGCGACGAGCCGGGTGCCCGGCGGCGCGTGCGCGCTCCGCCGGAGGATCGCGCGGTCGACGAGCCTGCCGACCGCGAAGCAGGCGACTGTCAGCGCGAGTTCGGCCCAGCCGAGCGGCGTGGCCAGCAGACGCTCCAGGCGCGCGAAGTCGATCGGGCCGAACATGGCGCGGGAGTATAGCGGCCAGTCAGGCTGCCCGCCGCTCGAGAATCGCGGCGAAGAAGCCGTCGCAGCCGTGCGTGTCGGGCGCGAGCTTGAGCGTGGCCCCGGTGTCGAGCGGGATCCTGAGACGTGCGAGCTCGGAGGCGACGTCGGCGCTGCGGAACGCCGCGTGTCCGTCGAGGAACTGCTGCACGATCGCCTCGTTCTCCTCGGGCAGGATGCTGCACGTCGCGTAGACGAGGCGCCCGCCGGGCTTGAGCAGCGTGGCGGCCGCCGCGAGGATCGACGCCTGCTTCGCGGCGAGCTCGGCGACCGCCTCGGGACCGTGGCGCCACTTGAGGTCGGGGTTGCGCCGCAGCGTGCCGAAGCCGGTGCAAGGCGCGTCGACCAGCACGCGGTCGACCTTGCCGGCGAGGCGCTTCACGCGCGCGTCGCGCTCGTGCGCGATCAGCTCCGGGTGCACGTTCGACAGTCCCGAGCGCGCGAGCCGCGGCTTGAACGCGGCGAGTCGCTTGTCGATCACGTCGAACGCGTAGAGCCGCCCCTGCGAGCGCATCAGCGCGCCCAGCGCCAGCGTCTTGCCGCCCGCGCCGGCGCAGAAGTCGACGACCATGTCGCTGCGCCGCGGCGCGACCAGGTGCGCGACGAGTTGGCTGCCCTCGTCCTGCACCTCGAGCCGGCCGTCGGCGAGCCAGGGGTGCTTCGCGAGCTGCGCATGGCCGCTCACGCGCAGTCCCAGCGGCGCATAGGGCGTGGGCGTCACCGCGAACCCGTCGGCCGAGAGCGCGGCCAGCGCTTCCTCTCGCGTCGCCTTCGTCGCGTTCACGCGGAGGTCGAAGGGCGCCTGCGCGGCGAGCGCCTTCGCCAGCGCCGCGCGCCGCTCGTCCCCGTAGACGGCCCCCAGGCGTTCCCACAGCCAGTCGGGGAGGTCCGCGGCCACGGCAGGCAGCAATGGCGTCGCCAGCCGCCCCTTGAACTCCGCGAGCCACTCGCGCTCGTGCGCGCGCGTCGCGCCTTCGAGCTCGCGCACCGAGTGGCCGAGCTCGCGCACCGCGACGGCGAGCGCGAGCTTGCGCGGCGGGACGTCGCCCGCCAGCGTCTCGAGCGAGCGCAGGTGGCGCAGGTACGCAAACGTGCCCTCGGCGACGAACGCGCGGTCGCGCTGGCCCATCGCGGGGTGCTCGCGGAAGAACGCGCGCAGCGTCGCGTCGGCCGGTGCGGCGAGACGGCGCACGCGCTCGATCGCGGCGGCGAGGCCGCCGATCAGGTTGGCGGGGACGGTCAAGTCTTCCTCGACTTCGGGTCACACCCTGCAGGGCCGCGGGATCGCTGCACGACTCCCCCTCACCCCGACCCTCTCCCCTGACTCCGGGCGACAGGGAGCGTCCCCCCTCTCCCGCTTGCGGGAGAGGGCCGGGGTGAGGGGGCGCCGCAGCGTGCTGCCGCCGGCCATCGCCACCAACCGGATCGTCACTTTTCCGGCGCCTGCGCCAGCGGTTCGTCGACGCGTATCGCGTCCAGCACCGCCTCGACGGCGCCGCGCGTCGCGTGCTCCGCGCGCACCTTCACCGGGATCCAGCGCAGCCCCGGCGCGAGCCACACGTAGGCCTCGGTCTTGCCGTCCTCGCTGGTGCGGTGCCACACCTCGGTGTCGAGCTTCTCGCCGTTCCACTCGATCGTCTCGGTACGCTCGCGTCGCACGGTGACGCGGTTCACGCGCCGCGTGGTGGCGAGCGCGAAGGTCTGCGTCGCCCCTTCCGGCGGCTGGAAGTAGAACTGCCACATCATCGTCAGCGGGTCGAAGGTCGGCAGCTCGAGCGGCGCCACCTTGTCCTCGTGCAGCGTGGCGATGCCGGTCTCCCAGTCGAACTCGGCGCGCTCGCTGCCGCGCTTGTTGAAGCGGTCGACCTCCAGCGTCGTCGGCTGCAGGCCTTGGCCGGTGATGACGCCGCGGCTCTGCACGCGCCCCTGTCCGCGCACGAACAGCGCCGCCAGCCCGCGCGCCTCGCCGATCGTCGAGATCGTGTAGCGGTTGTCCGCGTGCTCGAAGCGGTAGGTGAGCGTGCCCACGTGGAAGCCCGCGCCGTAGAGCACCTTGTACGAGAGATCGACGCGCGGCGGCAGCACCTTCGCCGGCGCCGCCTCGGCCGGCGCGCTCACTTCCTCCGCGAGCACCGCGGGCTCCGGCGGCGCTGCCGTCGCGGGCGCCTCCGCCGGCGGGGCGGGTTCCGTTGCAGCGGTCTTCGACGCTTCCGCTTGCGGCGCTTCCGCGACCGTCTCCTCGGCGGGCGTCTCGACCGGCGAGGGGGCGGGTGCCGGCGGCGCGGGGCGCCGCGGCCTGGGCTTGACCGGCGCGGGGACGGCCTTGGGCGTGGGCGGCGGCGGCAGCTCGCGGATCGACGCCGACAGCGGGGTCGGATCCGGCGCGGTCGGCAACTCGTCGGGAAGGAGCGAGATCGCGAAATGCACGGCCGACGAGAGGGCCAGCGCGACGAGCAACGCGGGCCGCACCTCCCACCAGCGCCGGCGGGGCGCGAGGGCGAACGATGCGACGGTCAGCTCCATCGGTCAGTCGGCCGCGGGCGAGGGCACGACGAGCGCTGCCTGCGGGATCAGCGCATCCTGCACCCGAACACGCGCGCCGTGAAGGGCGATCCGACCGGCGCAGAACCACGCGACGGCGGCCGGCAGGACGCGGTGCTCCTCGGCCAGCACGCGCGCGGCGAGCGAGTCCTCGTCGTCGTCGTCGCGCACGGGCACCGCCGCCTGCGCGACTATCGGGCCCACGTCCACCTCGGAAGTCACGAAGTGGACGGTGCAGCCGGCGAGCCGCACGCCGTCCGCCAACGCGCGGCGGTGCGTGTGCAGTCCCGGGTACGCCGGCAGCAGCGAGGGGTGGACGTTGAGCAGCCGCCCCGCATAGCGCGCGACGAACGCCGGCGTCAGCACGCGCATGAACCCGGCGAGCACGACGAGGTCGGGCTCGCTCGCGTCGACCGCGGCGGCGAGCGCCGCGTCGAACGCCTCGCGCGTCGCGTGCGCGGTGTGCTCGACGACGCTCGTCGCGATCGCGTTCGCCCGCGCGATCGCGAGCCCGCCCGCGTCGCGCTTGTTGCTGACGACGTGGGTGACCGCGGCGGGGTAGCGCGGGTCGCGCGAGGCCTCGACGAGCGCGCCGAGGTTGCTGCCGCGCCCGGAGACGAGGACGGTAATGCGCTTCAGCATGGCGTGCAGCGCACGCAGGTCAGCTAGCGTGCGATCGGCAGCCGGCCTGCCGCTTTGCCGCCAGGATCGTCGTCCCCGCGCAAGCGGGGACCCAGCGTCTCTGTGCGGATGAGACTCTGGATTCCCGCTTGCGCGGGAATGACGAAGTGGCAGTATGCGCCGCCGAGCACGTTGCGACAGGTCACTGGACGACGGTGGCGGGCGCGCCGGCCTCGCGCGCCACGATCGCGCCGATGCGGTGGACGGACTCGCCTGCGGCCGTGAGCAGCAGCGTTGCGCGCGCCGCGTGCTCGGCCGCCACGACCACGACCATGCCTATGCCGCAATTGAACACGCGGTGCATCTCTGCGTCGGCGACGTTGCCCTCCCGCTGCAGCCAGTCGAAGACCGGCGGGCGCGGCCACTTCGCGGCCTCGAGCCGCGCCGTTACGCCGTCGGGCAGCACGCGCGGGACGTTCTCGACGAGACCGCCGCCGGTGATGTGCGCGAGGCCCTTCACCGGCAGCGCGCGCATCAGCGCGAGCAGCGGCTTCACGTAGATGCGCGTGGGCGCCATCAAGGCGTCGCCCAGGGAAGTCTCGCCGGCGCGCGGGTCGAACGGCGCCGCGAGGTCGGGCTTGCTGCGTTCGAGGATGCGCCGCACCAGCGAGTAGCCGTTGCTGTGCGCGCCGCTCGACGCGAGGCCGAGCACGGCGTCGCCGGGCGCGATCGAGCGGCCGTCGATGACCGCGGACTTCTCGACCACCCCCACCGCGAACCCTGCGAGGTCGTAGTCGCCCACCGCGTACATGCCCGGCATCTCGGCGGTCTCGCCGCCGATCAGCGCGCACCCTGCCTGTTCGCAGCCGGCCGCGATGCCGCGCACGACATCCGCAGCGACGTCGACGTCGAGCTTGCCGCACGCGTAGTAGTCGAGGAAGAACAGCGGCTCCGCGCCCTGCACGAGGATGTCGTTGACGCTCATCGCCACGAGGTCGATGCCGACGGTGCCATGGCGAGCAAGCTCGATGGCGAGCTTGAGCTTCGTGCCCACGCCGTCGGTGCTCGCGACGAGCACGGGCTCGCGGTAGCGCTTGCCGATCTCGACGAGCGCGCCGAAGCCGCCGATGCCTGCGAGGACTTCCGGGCGCATCGTGCGCTTCGCGAACGGCTTGATGCGCTCGACGAGCGCATCGCCCGCGTCGATGTCCACGCCCGCGTCGCGGTAGGTCAGCGCTGCGTCGGGCGAGGTCATTCCGGACGGTGGTCGGGGAGGCGGGGGCGCATCGCGCGGGCGTCGCCCGCGTTGGAGGCGGGCCGCGCGGCACGGTATTCTCCCCGTTTCGCGCACGAACGGCGATTCTAGCAAATGACCGCTCAGCCCCCTGCCCCGGGCGGCCTCCCGGACGCGCAGCGCGCGACGCTCGCGGACGCCGAGGCCGCCGGCGCGGCCGTCGTTGAAGGCGCGGCCCACGCGCACCGGCCGATCGCGCTGCGCCATTACCTGTGGGTCGCGGGTGCGGCGACCGTCGTCGCGCTGGCGCTACACTGGCTGGGACCGGTGCTGACGCCGTTCCTGGTGGGCGCGATCCTCGCCTATCTCGGCACGCCGCTCGTCGCCGCGCTCGAGCGCCACGGCATCGGCCGCGGCGTCGGAACGACGCTCGCCGTGCTTGCGTTCTGCCTGGCCATCGCCGCGCTGTTCGTGGTGCTCATCCCGCTCGTGCGCTCGGAAACGTCGCTGCTCGGCGCGCGGGTGCCCGAGCTGGCCGACCGCCTGCAGAGCCTCGTCGCGCCATGGCTCGAGGCGAGCCTCGGCATCCGGCTCGCCTTCGACTGGGCGACGCTTCGCACGCTGATCGCGGAGCACATGGACAGCGTGCGCGAGCTGGGCGGGCACCTTGCCTCCGGCGTGCGCACCGGCGGCGCGCTCCTCGTCGCCATACTCGTCAATCTGGCGCTGATTCCGGTTGTCATGTTCTACGTGCTGCGTGACTGGAACGTGATCCTCTCGCGCGCCGACGACCTCGTCCCGCGTCGCTGGCAGGGCCTCGTGCACACGATGGCGCGCGAGGTCGACGCGGTGCTCGCCGAGTTCCTGCGCGGGCAGCTACTGGTCATGCTCGCGCTCGCCGCCTACTACGCACTCGCGCTCTCGCTCGTGGGGCTCGGCAACGCGATCGCGATCGGCGTGCTCACCGGCCTGCTCGTGTTCATCCCCTACGTGGGCTTCGGCCTCGGCCTCGTGCTCGGCGTCGTCGCTGCGCTGCTGCAGTGGTCCGGGCTGCCGTTCTTCCTCGCCGTGCTGGCCGTCTACGGCGCGGGCCAGCTCCTCGAGAACTACGTGCTCGTTCCGTGGCTCGTCGGCGACCGCATCGGGCTGCACCCGCTTGCGGTGATCTTTGCGCTGCTCGCGTTCGGGCAGCTGTTCGGCATCGCCGGAGTGCTGCTGGCGCTGCCCGTGTCGGCGGCCCTGCTCGTGGGGCTTCGCCACCTGCGCGCGGCCTACGTCGTCTCGCCGCTGTATCGCGAGCCCTGATGGCCGAGCAGCTGACCTTCGCGCTGGCGCCCGAGCCCGCGCCGACGTTCGCGAACTTCGTCGCCGGCCCGAACGCGGAGGCCTGCGAAGCGCTGGTCCGCTTCTCCGCCGCGCTGCTTCCCGAGACCGGCGTGTTCGTCTGGGGGGCGAGCGGGGCGGGCAAGTCGCACCTGTTGCAGGCAATGGCGGCCGCGGCAGCAGGGGCGGGGCGCCCGGCGCGGCACTGCAAGCGCCCTGCGGACGTACCGGACACGCTCCCCGAGCCGCGAGCGCTGGTGACCGTCGACGACGTGGATCGCGCGGACCCGGACTCGCAGGCGCGTCTCTTCACGCTCTACAACGCGCTGGCGGCGACCGGGGGACAGCTTGCGGTCGCCGCGTCGGTGCCGCCGGCGCGGCTCGCTGTGCGCGAGGACCTGCGCACGCGGCTCGGCTGGGGGCTCGTCTACGAGGTCGTCCCGCTCGACGACGCGGCGAAGCCCGCGGCACTGGCGGCCTTCGCGCGGCAGCGCGGCTTCCGCCTCGGCGACGACGCGATCGCGTACCTGCTCGCCCACGGGCGCCGCGACATGGCGTCGCTGGTGCAAGCTCTGATCGCGCTCGACGCGCACTCGCTTGCGACCAAGCGGCCCATCACGGTACCGCTGATCCGGGGTTGGCTGCAGCGCGAGATGCCGCTCGGGGAGTGAAGCGCGGGGTTGGGGGTAAGCCCGCCGCCACGATGGTCGCGGGAAGCAGGGGATCGAGCCTCAAGGTTCCCCGAACCACTTGTCCATGCGCCCTCGCCCCCCTGCCTTGTGTCAACGCACTGCAACATCGGCGCGTTCTTGGCTCGCGGCGGTTTGATCGGAGCGCCGGGAGGGTTGCAAGTCCTCACCGGAACCTTGGACCCGTCCTGGCAACCGGTCGGAAGAGCCGGCGCGCAGCGGTCGCCGCGACCCCTAGACATACCCTAAAGGATTGTTTCACATGAACAAGTTGCTCATCACCCTGGTCGCCGGGCTGTTCGCTTCGTCGGCTGCGATCGCCCAGACTGCGGCGCCCGCTGCCGCCCCGGCCGCGGCGCCTGCCGCTGCGCCCGCCGCGCCCGCCGCGAAGGCAGCGGAACCCATGAAGGCCGGCGACGCGGCTGTCAAGAAGGCCGGCGACGGCTCGGTCAAGAAGACCAAGCCCGCGACGACCGCCGCGGCGCCCGCCGTGACGACCAAGCCGGCCGCGACGGCGCCGAAGAAGGCCGACGCGACGGCGAAGAAGGCCGCCCCGGCTGCCGCCCCGGCCGCCGCTGCCCCGGCTGCTGCGCCCGCCGCCGCTGCCCCGGCTGCCGCTCCCGCCGCTGCCGCCCCGGCTGCCGCTCCCGCCGCCGCGCCGAAGAAGTAAGGTCGGCCCTTCCCCGGTCGCGACGCTTGCGACCGGGACCCGGACGCCGCGCGCCGCGAGGCCGCGGCGTTCGCTTTTGCAGGGGCCGGACTCGGGTCCCGGTGTCAGAATCGCGCGATGAGCCGCCTGCTTCCCGCCCGCCCCGCCGTCACCGTCGCCGCCGTCGTCGAGCGCGAAGGGCGTTACCTGCTGGTGCGCGAAGTCACCAGGCGCGGGTTGCGCATCAACCAGCCGGCAGGGCACCTCGAGCCGGGGGAATCGCTGGCGCACGGCGCCGCGCGCGAGACGCTCGAGGAGGCGGCCTGGCACGTCGAGCCCTTCGCGCTGGTCGGCGTCTATCGCTGGGTGGCGCCGGACAACGGCGACACGTTCGTGCGCATCGCCTTCGCCGCGCGCGCGATCGGCGAAGCGGCCGGCCGGCCGCTCGACGAGGGAATCGTCGAGACTCTCTGGCTCTCGTACGACGAGGTCGTCGCGCGCCGCGGCGAGCACCGCAGCCCGCTCGTGCTCCGCTGCATCGAGGACTACCGCGCCGGCCGGCGCCTGCCCTTCGACGTCGTGCAGGACGTCGGCCCCGAGATCGCGTGACCATGGCTCGCGTGAACGGGCAATGAGCAGGGAGCGCGTCGTCGTGGGCATGTCCGGCGGCGTGGATTCGTCGGTCGCGGCGTGGCTGCTGAAGCAGCAGGGGTACGAGGTCGTCGGCGTCTTCATGAAGAACTGGGAGGACGACGACACCGACGAGCACTGCACCTCGCGCGCGGACCTGGTCGACGCGGCGAGCGTGGCCGACGTCATCGGCATCGACCTCGAGGCGGTCAACTTCGCCGAGGCGTACCGCGAGCGCGTGTTCGCGCACTTCCTGCGCGAGTACCGCGCCGGGCGCACGCCGAATCCCGACGTGCTGTGCAACAGCGAGATCAAGTTCGCGGCCTTTCTCGACCACGCGCTCGCGCTCGGCGCCGACTGGATCGCCACCGGGCACTACGCGCGCGCGCGGCGAGCGCAGGGGCGCGGCGGGCCGGTCGAGCTGCTGAAGGCTCTCGACGCGACGAAGGACCAGACGTACTTCCTCCACCGCCTGACGCAGGCGCAGCTCGCGCCGGTGCTCTTCCCGCTCGGCGAGCTGCCCAAGCGCGAGGTGCGCGCGATCGCGAAGCGCGAGGGCATCCCGACGTGGGCGAAGAAGGACTCGACCGGCATCTGCTTCATCGGCGAGCGGCGCTTCCGCGAGTTCCTCGGCCGCTACCTGCCGCGCGAGCCGGGGCCGATGGCGACGCCCGACGGGCGCACGGTCGGCACGCACGACGGGCTCGCCTATTACACGCTCGGCCAGCGGCAGGGCTTGCGCATCGGCGGCCGGCGCGACGCCGCGGATGCGCCGTGGTTCGTCGCCGGCAAGGACCTCGCTCGCAACACGCTGACCGTCGTGCAGGGCCACGACCATCCGCTGCTCTACCGGCGCGAGGTGGACGCGATCGAGCCGCACTGGATCGCCGGCGAGGCGCCGCCGTTGCCCGCGAGTTTCGGCGCCAAGACGCGCTACCGGATGCCCGATGCGCGCTGCGACGTCGTGCAGTCGGACGACGGGTTGCGCGCGACGTTCGACGCGCCGCAGTGGGCGCCGACGCCGGGGCAGTACCTCGTGCTCTACGACGGCGAGACCTGCCTGGGCGGCGCGGTCATCGCGGGGGCGCCGGGCGTTCGTGCCGCGCCCGCGGGCGCGGCGGCGATCGCGGCGAAGTAGGCGCCCCGCGGCTGCCGCGCGGCTACTTCTTCGCGTCGACCCTCGTCCACGCCGGGCCCAGCACCATCCGCTTCGTCTTGCCCGCGATTGCGGCGGTTTTCGGCCCCAGGTCGGCCTGGTGGACCACGCCGTCGTGGTTGACGACGAACGTCATGATGCCGGTGTTGCCGTACTTCGCCGGATAGGCGACCGCCGCGAAGCCGCCGATCGTTCGGCCGCGCACGACGTAGTCGACCGCGTCGGGCGCGCCGGGCTTCCCTTGCCCGTCGAGCAGCCGGAACAGGTAGCCGTGGTAGGGCGTCGGGCCCTGCTTGGCCTTCGTGTATCCCTGCGCGGAAGCGTGGGCGAGCAGCGGCCCGAGCGGGCTCTCCGGCTCGCCCGCCTTCGCCTTCCAGTACAGGCCGTCGCGCTTGCCGGGCGAGCTTTCGAACTTGCGCGCGTACTCCAGCACGCCGTTGCCGTTGCGGTCCGCCGAGGCGTACTCGATCTGCGCGTCGACGATCGCGCGCAGCACCTCGATCGCCGCGAGCTCGTTGCCGCCGATGCGCCGCGCGAGCAGCGTGTCCTTGCCTGCCTCGGTGTCGAAGCGCCACTCGCTGCCCGTGCGCACGAGCGGAAACGCGAACGGGTAGTCGTCCGCACCGATCAGCAGCGTCGCCTTGTCGCCTTCGGCCGCGATGCGGTGCTTCGCCTTGTACGCGTCGGCGAAGCTCTTCGTCATGGCGCGATCCGCGACGCGGTCGCCGGTGAAGAGCCACTCGCGCGCGGGGCCCAGCACGGCCACGAGCGCTGCGGCATCCTGCGCCTGGACGGCCTGCAGGAGCGCCTCGACGGCGAGGTCCGGCGTGGCGAACGAGCGTTGCGTCTGCGCGGCCGCGCCGCCGGAGAACGCGAGCAGCGCGAAGGCGAGCAGGGTCGCGGTCAGCAGCCGGCCGCCGGCGCGCGCGAAGCTCGCCGCACCCGGCGCTTGATTGTCGTGCGTTCTCATCGCCGGCCTCCGCCTCCACGCCCGCCGCCACCGCCGCCGCGCGCGCCGCCGCCGCCGCTCGGCCGCGACGCGCTCATGTTGCCCGAGCTGCGCGCGCTCGACATGCTCGACGAGCCGCGGCTGCCGCTGTCGCGTGCCTGCGCGGCGCCGCCGCGCGAGTCGAACGCGTTGGCGCTCGCCCCCGCGTAGCTGCCGCTGCCGCGATTCGCCGCACCGGCTCCGGCACGGTCGACGCTGCCGCTGCGCGCGTCGAAGCTGCCCGGGGACACGTCGCCGCGCTGGATCGACTGGCGGCCCGCGTCTGCCTTGCCGCGGAACGCTTCGCGCGAGGCGGCGTCTGCTTTCTGCCCGCGGCCGTACTGCTGCGCCGTCTTGTTGTCGCGGTAGGGCACTGCGCCGCGCCGGTCGGCGTTGTGCTTGAATTCCTTGCTGCTGATGTTGTTCGTCCGGTTGAAGCTGTTGTGCCGGTCGATGTCGATGTTCACGTCGCCGCCGCCCCAGTTGCAGTTGCCCCACAGCGCGCCGCCGACTATCACGCCCGCGGTGAAGCCCAGCAGCGCCCCGCCGGCGACGTAGCCCGGCGGATAGTAGTAGTAGGGCGGGTAGGCCGGGTACCACCACGAGCCGTAGACCACGGTCGGGTTGTAGGTCGGCACGTACACCACCTCGGGGTTGGTCGGCTCGATCTTGATGTAGGTCGTCGAGGCCTGCTGCTCGACCACCACCTTCTGCTCCTTGGTGTCCTTGAGGTTCCCCTCCTTCTGCGCCTTCGCGCGCAACGACTGCGCGGTGGCGAGCACGTCCTTCTGCTGCGCGAGGAACGCGTCGCCGAGCTTTTGCGTCCAGTCGAGCTTCTCGCTCATCATCGCGAGCACCTGCGGGAACACGGCGAGCGACTTGACACTCGTGTCCCACGGCTGCTTCTCGAGGGCGTCCTGCAGCGCCTTGTCCTTGAGGCCCGGGTTCGCCTTGACCCAGCGCTCGGCCGAGACGATGTCGAGCGGGTAGGTCGACGCCATCAGCACCTGCGCCAGCAGCGCGTCGGGATAGAGCGCTATCGGCGCGAGCAGCTGGTCGAGCTCTTCCTGCTTGAAGGCCGGCGCGCCGGCATCCGTCTTCGCCGCCGGTGCTGCAGAGCCCGCCGGCGCGGCGGCCGAAGGGGACGTAGTCCAGGGCAGGGGCTGCGATGGCGCCGGAGCTTGCCCGGCAGTGGGCAACGCCAACGCGACGCCGAGCAGCGCTATCGCGACGCGATGACCCGCGGCCGAGCGCAGGCCCTGGCGTGGCATCGAATGGAAATCAGGCACGTTTCACCTCTCGAAGCGGCGCAACCGGATCCTCGGCGCTTCCCGCACGGTGGCTGGCCAGCCTACCCACTTGCGCGGCCGCCAGCCACACTTTTCCCGACACTGGATCGCGCCGCTCGTTGAGGCAGAGCAAGCGGTCTGCAGATAGCGCCGATGGCCTGCACCGAGGTCCAGAAATGTCAAGACCGGGGAGATTGCTGCAGCGCATCATAATAGCGCTTTTCGTCCAACCCGAGGCGCCCATGGACATCGGACACCAGCTGGCCGCAAGCCAGGACATCGCGACGAAGGTCGCGCTTCTCTACCGGAAGCGGGTGCAGCGCGCGCAGGAGGTCTACGCGGAAGCGCTGCACAAGGCCGTCGACGACAACGTCGCCGACCTCGTGCGCGACCCCGCCGCCGCCGCCGGGCTGTGGACGCAGTGGCTCGACTACGGGGTGGATGCCGCGCAGCGTTCGGTGCTGTTCTGGGACACGTTGCGGCGGCGCGGGAACAACTACCTCGAGCACGTCCGCGCGGGCCTGCCGCCGGTGCTCCACTTCGACTACGAGACGGTGGTCGACGGGCGCAAGCTCGCGCGGCCCGTCAACTACGCGCTGGTGCGCATCGTTCCGCCGAAGGGCGTCACGGTCGACCCGAAGCGGCGCCCGTACGTCATCATCGATCCGCGCGCGGGCCACGGCCCCGGGATCGGCGGCTTCAAGGACGACTCGCAGGTCGGCGTCGCGCTGCGCGAAGGCCACCCGGTCTACTTCGTGATCTTCTTCCGCGACCCCGAGCCCGGGCAGACGCTGATCGACGTGTGCGAGGCCGAGAAGTCCTTCTTGAAGAAGGTGCGCGAACTGCACCCGGACAGCGCGAAGCCCGCGATCGTGGGCAACTGCCAGGGGGGCTGGGCGGCGATGATGCTCGCCGCGGCCGATCCGGAAGACACGGGGCCGGTCGTGATCAACGGCGCGCCGATGTCCTACTGGGGCGGCGCGTGGGAGGAGGGCGCCGGGGACAACCCGATGCGCTACGCGGGCGGCATGCTCGGCGGCACGTGGCTCGCGTCGTTCACCGCGGACCAGGGCAACGGCATATTCGACGGCGCGTACCTGGTCGAGAACTTCGAGAACCTCAACCCCGCGAACACGTTCTGGGACAAGTACTACCACCTCTACGCGAACGTCGACACCGAGCCGCCGCGCTTCCTCGAGTTCGAGCGCTGGTGGGGCGGCTTCTACCTGATGAACCGCGAGGAGATCGAGTGGATCACCCGCAACCTGTTCGTCGGCAACACGCTGTGGAAGGGCGAGACGAAGGGGCCGGGCGGCAAGTCCTTCGACCTCACGGGGATCCGCGCCCCGATCGTCCTGTTCGCGTCGATGGGCGACAACATCACCCCGCCCGAGCAGGCGTTCAACTGGGTCGCCGACGTGTACGGCTCCACCGAGGAGATCAAGGCGCGCGGGCAGGTGATCGTCGGGCTGCTGCACCAGGACATCGGGCATCTCGGCATCTTCGTCTCCGGCAAGGTCGCCAAGAAGGAGCACGCGCAGATCGTGTCCGTGCTGAAGTCGATCGAGGCGCTCCCGCCGGGGCTCTACGGCATGGAGATCACCGAGCACAAGGGCCGCGACGGCACGGTGGAGTACGGCGTCGCGTTCCGCGAGTGCGAGCTCGAGGAGGTGATCCGGCGGCTCAACCGCTTCGCGCGCGCCGACGAGAAGCCGTTCGAGGCGGTGGCCGCGGTCTCGGAGTTCAACCAGCGCGCCTACGAGCTGTTCGCCCAGCCGCTCGTGCAGGCGGGCGCGAACGAGTACACGGCCGCACTCCGCCGCCAGTTCCACCCGCTGCGAGCCCAGCGCTGGGCGCTGTCGGACCTGAATCCCTGGCTGGCGTGGCTCGCCCCCGCCGCCGAAGCGGTGCGCGCGAGCCGTCAGCCCGCAGCTCCCGACAACGCGCTGGCCAGGGTCGAGCGCACGGCCTCGGCCGCGCTCTCCGCGTCGCTCGAGTTCTACCGCGCGATGCGCGACGCCGCCAGCGAGGCGTCGTTCTTCCAGGCGTATGGCAACGTTTTCTCGCTGTACGTCGCCGACAAGCAGGCGGCCGCCGGCGCTGCCGTGCCGGTCGCCGACGCCCGCGAGCTGCCGTTCGTCGCCGAGGCGCTGGCGACGATCGACCAGGGCGGGTATCCGGAGGCGCTGGCGCGCGTGGCGAGCCTGCTCGCCCGCAAGGGCGAGCCGCGCCTGCTCTCGCTGCTGCAGCACAAGCAGGCGCTGATCGAGGAGCACGACGACCTGATGCCGCAGCTGCCGTGGGACGCGATGCGCCGCATCCGCGGCGAGCAGGACATCATCGTGCGCTACGAGCCTGAGAAGGCGCTGGCCACGCTGCCGAAGCTCCTCGCCGATCCCGCCGACCGCGCGCGCCTTGCCGCGCTCCTGCAGCGGCTGGCCGGCGACGAGCGCGTGCGCAGCGCGCTGGCCACGCCGGAGCAGGAGGCGATGGCCGAGCGCATCGGCACGGTGCTGGGCGGCGCGGGCATCGCGGTTCCGCGGGCGCGCGGCGCGCGGAAGGCCGCCAAGACCGGCGCTGCGCGTCGCAAGCGCTCGGCGCGGAAGGGCTGAGCCATGGACACCGAACGCAGGCACGACAAGTACGAGCGGCTGCTCGAGTTCTGCAAGTCGCTGCCGCCCACGCCGACGGCCGTCGCGCATCCGTGCGACGAGAGTTCGCTGCGCGGCGCGGCCGACGCCGCGAAGCTCGGGCTCATCGCGCCGATCCTCGTCGGTCCCAGGGCGCGCATCGAGGCGCTGGCGAAGCAGCACGGCATCGACATCGCGGGCCTGCCCATCGTCGACGCGGCGTACAGCGAGGAGTCAGCGGCGAAGGCCGTCGAGCTGGTGCGCGAGGGCAAGGCCGAGGCGCTGATGAAGGGCAGCCTGCACACCGACGAGCTGATGGGCGCGGTGGTGCGCAAGGAGGCGGGGCTGCGGACGTCGCGGCGGATCAGCCACTGCTTCGTGATGGACGTGCCGTCGTACGCCGAGACGCTGATCATCTCGGATGCCGCGGTGAACATCGCCCCGACGATGGAGGACAAGGTCCACATCATCCAGAACGCGATCGACCTCGCGCACGCGATGCGCTTCGCCGAGGTGCGCGTGGCGATCCTGTCGGCGATGGAGACGATCAACCCGAAGGTGCCGTCGACGGTCGAGGCCGGCGCGCTGTGCAAGATGGCCGATCGCGGCCAGATCACCGGCGCGATCCTCGACGGGCCATTGGCGCTCGACAACGCCATCAGCCTCGAGTCCAAGAAGATCAAGAAGATCGACTCGCCGGTCGCCGGCCGCGCCAACGTCCTCATCGCTCCCGACCTCGAGGCCGGCAACATGCTGGCGAAGAGCCTCTCCTTCATGGCGGGCGCCGATGCGGCGGGCGTCGTGCTCGGCGCGAAGGTGCCGGTCATCCTCACCAGCCGCGCGGACTCGGTGACCACGCGGCTCGCCTCCTGCGGCATCGCGGCGCTGGTGGCGCAGGTGCGCCGCGAGGCGGCGGGCAGGGCGGTGACCTGATGCAACGACTTCCACGCTCGGTTCGTTCGCTGCCCACCGGGGAGGCGGGTCCGTGGCATGGAACGGCCCGGCGCTGCTGACATGTCCTCCGTCATCGCGGTCCTCAACGCAGGCTCGTCGAGCTTCAAGTTCTCGCTGTTCGCCGTCGAAGGCGAGCAACTTGCCGTCGTCGCGCGCGGCCAGGCCGAGGGGCTCTACACCTCGCCGCGATTCGTGGCAAAGGATGCCGGCGGGGCGGTGCTGGAAGAAAAGGCGTGGGGCGAGGGGGCGAAGCTGGGGCACGAGGGCGCGCTCGAGCACCTCGTCGGCTTCCTGCGCAACCGGCTTGCCGGACACCGCCTCGCGGGCGTGGGCCATCGCGTCGTCCACGGGGGGCTCGAGTACGCCGCCCCGACGCTGCTGGACGCCGGCGTGGTCGCTGCGCTCGAGAGGTACGTGCCGCTCGCGCCGCTGCACCAGCCGCACAACCTCACGCCGATCCGCGTGCTGCTCGAGCGCCAGCCGCAGCTGTCCCAGGTGGCGTGCTTCGACACGGCCTTCCATCGCGGCCAGCCGGCGGTGGCACAGGCGTTTGCGCTGCCGAAGTCGATCACCGATCGCGGCGTGTTGCGCTACGGCTTCCACGGCCTGTCGTACGAGTACGTCGCCGGCGTGCTGCCGCGCCACGACGAGGGCGCCGCGCGCGGGCGCGCCGTGGTCGCGCACCTGGGCAACGGCTCGTCGATGTGCGCGCTGGCCGGCGGGCGCAGCGCGGCGAGCACGATGGGTTTCACCGCCGCCGACGGGCTCCCGATGGGCACGCGCTGCGGCAACCTCGATCCGGGCGTGGTGCTCTACCTGATCGACGAGCTCGGGATGGACACCCGCGCGGTCGAGAAGCTGATCTACCAGCAGTCCGGGTTGCTCGGCGTGTCGGGCCTCTCGAGCGACATGCGCACGCTGCTCGCAAGCACCCTGCCCGGCGCGAAGGCCGCCGTCGATCTGTACGTCTACCGCATCGGGCGCGAGCTGGGATCGCTCGCCGCGGCGATCGGCGGGCTCGACGCGCTGGTGTTCACGGCGGGCATCGGCGAGAACAGCGCCGAGGTGCGCGAGCGGGTCTGCCGCGACGCCGCGTGGCTGGGCATCGAGCTCGACCCGGCCGCGAACGAGCGCGGCGGGCCGTGCATCACGACCCCCGGCAGCCGCACGCGCGCGTGGGTGATACCCACGAACGAGGAGCTGATGATCGCCCGGCACACGCGGCGCGTGCTCGCCGGGCGGCCGAGCGAGGTTCCCGCATGACCAGCGACGTTCCCCGGCCGGTCCTCGAGGGCCGCAAGGCGCTCGTGGTGGGCGTGGCCAACGAGCAGTCGATCGCGTACGGCTGCGCGAAGGCGTTCCGCGAGCTCGGCGCCGATCTCGCGATCACCTACCTCAACGAGAAGGCGCGGCCCTACGTCGAGCCGCTGGCGAAGGGGCTCGACGCGCGCATCTTCGCCCCGCTCGACGTCGCGGCCGAGGGCGCGCTCGAGCGCGTGTTCGACGAAGTGAAGGCGAAGTGGGGACGGCTCGACATCCTCGTGCACTCGATCGCCTTCGCGCCGAAGGAGGACCTGCAGGGCGGGTTGATCAACTGTTCGGCGAAGGGCTTCGCGGTGGCGATGGACGTCTCCTGCCACTCGTTCGTGCGCATGGCGCGGCTGGCCGCTCCGTTGATGACCGAGGGCGGCACGATGTTGGCGATGAGCTACTACGGGGCGAACAAGGTGATTCCGACCTACAGCGTCATGGGCCCGGTCAAGGCCGCGCTGGAGGCCTGCTGCCGCTACCTTGCCTACGAGCTCGGCGACCGCGGGATCCGCGTGCACGCGATCTCGCCCGGCCCGCTGAAGACGCGGGCCGCGTCGGGGCTCAAGGACTTCGAGGCGCTGCTCAACGAGGCCGCGCAGAAGGCGCCGCTCGGCGAGCTGGTCGACGTCATGGACGTCGGCTTCACCTGCGCGTTCCTCGCCACGCCCTACGCGCGGCGGCTCTCGGGCGAGACGCTCTACGTGGACGGCGGCGTCAACATCATGGCCTGAAGGGGGATGCAATGCAGAAGCTCATGATCGCCAACCTGCCGCCCGACACCGGCGACGAGGACATCAAGGCGCTCGTCGCGAAGTACATGCCTGACCTCGAGTGCGGCGCGATCCAGCGCGTCGAGGGCGACGGCAGCCGTCCGGCGGCGATTCTGTCGTTCCCCGCGGCGACGTTCGGGGCGATGGGCAAGCTCGAACAGCGGCTGAACGGCATGTTCTGGAACGGTCGCACGCTCTCCTGCTCGGCGCTGGTGCGCTGACTTCCCGCTCCGCAGGTTCGCCCGGCAGGTCGCGGTGCTTCCGGCCGCCACGCGGCGATGCAAGGCCTCTCCGCGACAGGGGCTGCGGCGGCGACGGGGCGCCCGGCCGTGCGGCGGATCGCACCCGCGCCTTCGTCTTCGGAACCCGCGGGACCGGACGCCAGCCAGTCAGAGCGTCATCGTCAGGATGATGGCGTCGTCCTCGCGCCGCCTGGTCGACGGCCAGCCGGTGCGCTCGAACACCCGCAGCATCGACGCATTGGAGCCCAGCACCATCGCTTCGAGGCGCGCGATGCCGTTGGCCCGCGCGGCCTGCGCCACGCGCGCCAGCAGGCGGCCGGCGATGCCTTTGCCCTGGTAGTCCTCTTCCACGGCGAACGCGACCTCGGCGGTGTCGCCGGAAGCGTCCGGGCAGTCGTAGCGGCCGGTTGCGACGACGATCTCGTCGGCTTCGCCGGCGACCGTCGCAACGAAGAGCGCGCGGCGGACGAAGTCGGCGCTCAGCAGGCGCGCGAGCTCCGCGTCGCTGGGCGCGCCGCGGAAGCTGAAGAAGCGCGTGTAGACGGAGTCGCGCTCGAGCCCCGCGAATGCGCGCGCGATGCGCGGGCCGTCGTCCGGGCGCGCCGGGCGGATGGTCAGCGCCGTGCCGTCCTTCAGCACGGCGGTCTCGCTCGCGAGGTGCGGCGAGGTGCCGGCGTGGGTCGCCGCGGACCGCTCTTGCGCGTTCATTCCGTCCCTCCGGTCCATTCGATCAGGATCCGCGCCTGTTCCGTGCGCGTCCGGAAAGTGTGCAGGCGGATCTCCGCAATCTGGTCCGCCGCTCCCGTGACGAGATCGTAGCGCCACCCGCAACGCGGGCAGGTCACCTTGCGGTCGGACACGGCACCGCGGGCGATCGGCCCGGAGCAGCAGGCGCAGGCGTCCTCCACGGCGAGGACGGTGCCGTCGACGACGAACAAGGCGATGCGCGCGGCGCCCACGACGACGGCGGTGCCGCTGGAGACCGGCGGCTGGGTCGATCGGGCGACTTCGAGGAGCGGAGGCATGGAAGAGTCCTGCGGCGAGGCTGCACGGGGGATGGCGTGGCTGCGATGCGCGGCGGAGGGCCTCGGTTAGAATGACAATTCGGCATGGAATCGGGTGGCGCGCCGTTGGATGCCAAGCTGTCCACACAAGTTGCTCCGGTACCCACGGTCCGGGAGCGTGCGTTCGCCGACGATTACCCGTGGCGCCAGCGCGTCGGCGGATTTTCTGCGCTGCCGGCGCTGATCCGGCAGCTCGGCGGGGATCCGGGCGCGATCCTCGGCGCCTGCGGGCTCACGCTCGACGACTTCGCGGAGAAGGAACGCCGGGTTCCGTTCTCCGCGATTGCGCGGGCTCTGCACGAAGCCGCGGCAACGACAGGAACGCCGCACTTCGGGCTCCTCGCCGGGCGCGCGTGGCACCTCGAGGGCGGCGGTCCCGTGTCCGAGCTGGTGCGGCACTCTCCAACGCTCGGCGACGCGCTTCGCACCTTCGTCGCCCACCAGCGCCTCTACAGCGAGGCGGGGACGACGTTCCTGATCGCACGTTCCGGCATCGCGGACTTCGGCTACGCGCTCTATCGCAGCGGAGGTGGAGGGGCCGCGGAGGTGTACGACACCGCCGCCGCCATCGGCATGAACTACCTTCGCGAGCTCCTCGGCCCGGGATGGCAGCCCCTCGAGGTGCTGCTGCCGCGCGCCGCGCCGGCCGACGTGAGCCACTACCGCGCCTTGTTTCGCGTCCCGCCCCGGTTCGACAGCGAGTTCATGGCGATCCGCTTTCCCGAGTCGCTGCTCGAGCGGGAGATCGAGGGGGCCGACCGCGAGCGGTGGCGGCGCGCGGCGGACGCGGTGGCCCAGATCGAGCGCACGACGCCGTTCGACCTCGTGCAGCGCGTCTTCCGCGCGCTGCGCGCCCAGCTCCTCGCCGGGGGATCGTCCGGCGACAGCGTCGCGCAGGCGCTTGGCCTCCACCGGCGCACGCTGAACCGGCGGCTGCGCGAGGAGGGCACGACGTTCCAGCGCTGCCTCGACCAGTTGCGCTTCGAGGTCGCCTGCCAGCTGCTCACCGAGACGCGGGTCTCGCTCGACGACATCGCCGCCACGCTCGGCTACGCGAGCGTCAGCCCGTTCATGCGCACGTTCCGCCGCTGGTCCGGGACGACGCCGGCGCAGTGGCGCCGCGCCGCCGGTCACGCCGAGACGCGCGCCCGCCCCGCGCACCGGCCCTCGCAGGTGCCCGTCGACCCGAACGCGTAACCCAAGCGCGTCCGCCAGGCGGCCGAGCGCGACGCTGATCATCGACCGTCATGCTCCGTCCTTGCACCGGCACGTGTCCACACCGATCAGGACAACCGCGGCCGGGCCGGCCGGACCCGGGTGGCGCCTGTCGAGAAGTGTGAGGTGCCCCGTGGGGGATAAGCGGATAATTACCATGCTTTCTCCAGCGTCCCGGGAAGCGCCGAGCGCATGCATGCGGGTGCTGTTGCCCTCGCGGCGCAACGTCCCGACGTCCCCACCGCCACCTGCGACCGCCCAACCGATGCCCCGCACGGCATTAACGCGTCCGCCACTCGCCGCGGGGCTCGCCGCCCTGCTCGGCGCGGGGCCCGCGTGCGCGTCGTTCCTGGCCGGAGAGACGCTGGACATGGCCGCCGACGTGCTGGCGTGGATCGTCCTCGTCCTCGTCCCGGTGGTCGTGATCGCCGTGTTCTGGATGGTGCACGTGCTGCCCGAGAAGATCGCGCACAGGCGCCACCACCCGCAGCAGCAGGCGATCCAGACGCTTTGCCTGCTGTCGCTCGTCTTCGGCGGATTGCTCTGGCCGTTCGCGTGGCTGTGGGCGTACACGAAGCCGGTCGGGCACAAGATGGCGTACGGCACGGACAAGCACGAGGACTACTTCGTCGATGCGATCGCGAAGGCGCGCGCGGGCGGCCTCCAGGAGCACGAGGTCGCGCAGCTGGAGACGGAGCTCGACGAGATGCAGGCGCGGGCGGCGCTGTCTCCCGACCTGCGCAAGGCGTGGAGCGAGCTGCGCGAGGCGCGGACGAACGCGGCCGCGGCGGGCGGGAGGGCGTAGTGGAACTCATCCTCCTCGGCATCTACTCGGCGATCGTCTGGTTCGTCTTCATCAAGATGAAGTGGCTGCCGTGGAACATCGGCACCCAGGTCACCGTCGTCATCATCCCGATCGTCGGGATCGCGGCGCTGATCCTTGCCCTCAACGTGTTCGCGCCGTCCAGCGCCGACGTGCGCGTGCTCAAGTACGTCGTCAACGTCGTGCCGCAGGTGCGCGGGCGCGTGCTCGAGGTGCCGGTCGAACCCAATCGGCTGGTGAGGAAGGGCGAGGTGCTCTTCCGCATCGATCCCACCCCCTACGAGCTCAACGTGCGCGCGCTGGAAGCGCAGCTCGCCAACGCGCAGGCGTCCTCGCGCGAACTCGACGAGCAACTCACCGGGGCGGCGGGCAAGGTCACGGAGACCCGCGGCGCGATCCTGCAGGCAGAAGCGCGCGAGCGCGAGGTGGCCTCGCGCCTCGAGCTCGCCCGCACGCGGGTCGGCCAGAACCGCGAGCTCGTGGCCACCGGCGCCGGCGACCGCTTCGCGCTGGAGCGCAGCGAGACCGACGTCAAGGAGCTCGAGGCGCAGCTCGACACCGCGCGCAGCGCCACTGCGCAGACGCGTGCGGCGTTGTCGCAGGCGCAGGCCGGCGAGCGTCAGATCCGGGAGCGCATCGCCGGCAAGGTCGGCGCCGAGTACGCGCCGGTCGCGCAGGTGCGCGCACAGCTCGAGAACGCGCGCTGGGAGCTCTCGCAGACGACCGTGTACGCGCCGGCGGACGGCTACGCGACCAACGTGCAGCTGCGTCCCGGCTCGTTCACGACCGCGTTCCCGATCACGCCGGCGATCACCTTCGTCGAGAACGAGTACCAGGTGGTCGCGCTCTATCAGCAGAACGAGCTGTACATGGTCGCCGAAGGCAACGAGGCCGAATTCAAGCTGAATGCCCATCCCGGCCGGATCATCAAGGCGACGGTGGAGTCAATCGTCTGGGCGCAGGGGCAGGGCCAGGTCCCGATGAGCACGCAGCTGCCCGTGACGGGCTACGGGCCGATGCCGCCGGGACGCTTTCCGGTGAAGCTCAAAGTCGCCGAGCGGGACAGGGAGCTGTTCCTGCCCGCCGGCGCGCTGGGGCAGGGCGCGATCTACACGGAAAGCGGCGCTGCGATCCACATCCTGCGCAAGGTGTTCCTGCGTGTCGCAGCCAAGCTCGACTACCTGATCCTGAAGCTTCACTAGCGTCATGAGCCGTTCGCGCATCGTCGTCGCGCTGGCCGCGGGAACGCTCGCCGGCGGCTGCGCGCTCGCCCCGCTGCCGCAACGCGACGCGATCCAGCGCGAGGCGCTGCCGCACGTCGAGGTGCCCGCGGCGTGGCAGGGTGTCGGCGCCGCGCCGGGCGCGGTCGCCGACAACTGGACAGCAACGTTCGGCGACGCCGAGCTCGACGCGCTGGTGCGCGAGGCGCTCGTCTACAACGCCGACCTGGTACTCGCCGCGGGGCGCGTCGAGCAGGCCGCCGCGTACGCGAAGCTCGCCGGAAGCACCCTGTACCCCGCCGTCAACCTGGGCGCGCGGGGCGGCACGAAGGACAGCGGAGACGGCCTGTCCGGCTTCGGCCTGTTCGTGAGCTGGGAACTCGACTTGTGGGGCCGCGTGCGCGCCGAGGCCGAGGCCGGACGCTACCAGTACGAGTCCGTGCTCGCCGACAGCGACTACGCGCGGCAGTCGATCGCAGCGCTGGTCGCGCGGAGCTGGCTCCTCGCCGTCGAGGCGCGCCTGCAGCGCGCCATCGCGGCCGACATCGTGAAGTTGTCCGAGCGCTCGCTCGGGCTCGCGCGCGATCGCCTTCGCGTGGGCCCCGGCGACGAGTACGACGTCGCGCTGGCGCAGGCGAACCTCGACACGGCGCGCGACAGCGCGCGGCAACTCGCGTTGGCGCACGAGCAGGCGTTGCGCGCGCTCGAGATGCTGCTGGGTCGCTATCCCGCGGGGGTGGCCGGCGTGACGGCGTCGCTGCCGGCGATGCCAGGCGCGGTGCCCGCGGGCCTCCCGTCGGAGTTGCTGGAGCGCCGCGCCGACGTCGTGGCAGCCGAGCGGCGGGTCGCGGCCGCGTTCAGGCGCGTCGAGGAGGCCAAGGCGGCACGCCTGCCCAAGATCGCGCTGACGGCCAGCGCAACCAGCCTTTCCAGCGACATCTTCGTGCTGAAGAGCAGCGGCGACCTCGTCGCGAGCATTGGCGCCAACCTCGCCGCGCCGATCTTCAACGGCTACGCGTTGCAGGCGCAGGTCGAGATCCGCACCGCCGAGCAGAAGCTCGCCGTCGCCGAGTACGGCCGCGTCGGCCAGCGCGCATTCTCGGAAGTGGAAGCGGCGCTGTCGTCCGGATTCGCGGCGGATGAGCGCGCGCGGATCCTCGAGCGCGCGGTGGCGAGCAATGCGCGCGCGCTGGAGTTGGCACAGATCCGCTACAAGGTGGGCTCCGGCGACCTGCGCGCCGTCACGCAGCAGACGATCGCCCTGTCCGTCGCACGCACCTCGCTGCTGCGGGCGGAGGCCGAGCGGCGCATGCAGCGCGTCAATCTCCATGCGGCGCTGGGCGGCGGCTTCGCACCATCTCCGCAGCCCGCCGCCGCCGCCGGCGCCGCGCCGACGATCGCCGGCGCGAAGGCACCTTGACGCGCGACACCCCATCGGAGGACTCATGAGCAGCAGGGCGTGGTGGAACATCGCGGCGCTTGCCGCCGTGGCGGCGCTGGCGGGCAACGCATTCGCTCAGCAATACGTCTATCCCGCGAAGGGGCAGTCGTCCGAGCAGCAGAAGAAGGACGAGGCCGAGTGCCACAAATGGGCGGTGGGGCAGACGGGCGTGGATCCTACGAAGGCGCCGCCGGCCCAGGCGCAGCCGGCCACGACGCCCACCGGCACGCAGCCCGGCGCAGGGTTGCGCGGCGCGGCGCGTGGTGCGGTGGTCGGCGAGATCGTCGGCGGCGACGCGGGCGCGGGCGCGGCGGCGGGGGCCGTGGCAGCCCGTGGGCAGAGCCGCCGGCAGGGCGCGGCCCAGCAGCAGACCGCGCAGGCGCAGCAGTCGCAGGCCACGGGGGCCTACGCAAAGGCGCGCGCGGCGTGCCTCGAAGGGCGGGGCTACAGTGTGAAGTGAGCGCGCGTGGCGGCCGCGCAGACGGCGCGCCGAAGCGCGGGAGTTCCAATCCACCAGCAAAGGAGTCCGGTAATGCGTAGCATCGTTGTCACCATCGTGTTGGCTGTGGCCGTGGGCGTCCTGCCCGCGGCGAATGCGCAGACCGCGCAGGGCGTGGTCGCCACGGGCCCGGGCGTGGCCGGCGTGGCGAAGACCGTGGACATCACCGCCACGATCACTGCGATAGACGCCAAGACGCGCGCGGTCACGCTCAAGGGTCCGCAGGGCAACGAGAAGACCATCGTCGCCGGCCCCGAGGTGAAGAACTTCGCCAAGCTCAAGGTGGGCGACCAGGTCACGGTGCAGTACCTCGAGTCGCTCGTCCTCGAACTCAAGAAGGGCAGCGACGCGGTCGTCGGCCGCACCGAGAAGGCGGGCGGCGCAAGGGCGCCCGAAGGCGGCGCGCCCGGCGGCGTCGTGGGACGGCAGGTGAAGGTCGTCGGCGAAGTCACCGCGGTGGATGCGGCCGCGCAGACGGTCACCGTGCGCGGGCCCAAGCAGACGGTCGACATGAAGATCGCCGACCCCGAGCAGTTCAAGCGCGTGGCCGTCGGCGACAAGATCGAGGCGACCTACACGCAGGCCGCTGCGATCGACGTCAAGCCCGTCGCGGCGAAGTAGCTCACCGCCCGCGCGCTTCGCGCCGCGGGCGTTGTGCGACAATTCCCGGGCGCCGCGCGGCGCGGCGCGCAGGCGGGGTGTCGCCCCGGTGCATCGCGGGAGACAAGACGATGCGTCGAAGCCGTTCGATCCTGCTGGCGTTCGTGCTCGCGTTGGGCACGGCGCCGGCGACTTTCGCCCAGACGGCGGTGTGGCCGCCGATCACCGACGCGCCGGCCGCCGTGCGAACGCCGGGCCGCTTCGTGTGGGCGGATCTCGTCACCAACGACGTCGGCACCGCCGCGGCGTTCTACGGCAGGGTGTTCGGCTGGACGTTCGAGACGTACGGCCCGGCCGACGACGACCTTGCGAGCTACACGCGCGTGCTGGCGAACGGCCGCCCGATCGGCGGCATGACGTTCGGCAGCGAATCCGTGCGCAGCACGACCGGCGGGCGCTGGGTCGGCCACGTGTCGTCCGCGAACGTCGCCGCGACCGCCGAGGGCGCCGCGCGCGGCGGCGGCGCGGTGCTCGTCGCCCCGCGCACGCTCGGCGAGCGTGGAACCGTCGCGCTGTTGCGCGATCCGACCGGTGGCGTGTTCGCCGCGATCCACTCCTCCGCTGGCGATCCGGCGGACTACGCGGCCGCCGACGGCGAGTGGCTGTGGATCGAGCTCTGGACCGCCGAGCCGCAGCGCGCCGTCGACTTCTACCGCGCGCTGTTCGGATACGGCGCGGTCGCTCGCAGCGAGGGCCGCGGCTACACGCTCACGACGCAGGACGGCGTCGCGCGCGCGGGCGTGCTGCGCAAGCCCGACAAGCTGCCGGGCACCGCCTGGATTCCCTACGTGCGCGTCGCCGACGTCGACGACGCGGTGAAGAAGGTCCGCGAGGCCGGCGGACGCGTGGTCGTCGATCCGCGCAGCTATCGCGGCACGCGGGCTGCACTGTTCCTCGACCCGCTCGGCGCGCCGTTCGCCGTCGCCGAGTGGAAGCGCTAGGAGGCCGGCCATGGCAAAGACTCTCGCGAAGTTCGCCGCAAGCTGGCGGACACCTCTCGCGGCCGTGGCTGCGGCGCTCGCGCTCGCCGCGTGCGCCGGCGGCACGACGTACGTCGGCGTGGGCGTCGCCGACCCGTACTTCTACGGCGGGGCCTGGTACCACGACCCCTGGTGCTGCCGCGGCGACGTCGACATCGACATCGACATCGATGGCCCCGGCGGGAGACCCGAGACGCTGCCGGCGCCGATCGACCGTCCGCAGGCTCGACCACAGCCGCTGCCGTCGACGCGACCGTCGATGCCGTCGACGCGGCCGATGCCAGCAGCGCGAGGCGGCAGGCGTTAGCAGACGCTTGCCCGCATCAGGCCGCTTTCCGGCAGCGCAGGGCAGATCTGCCGCCGCGAGCGCGGATTGATCGTCCGCAGATTCGCCGGGGGCAGTCGGGGGTAGCCTCGATCCGATGGCGCGCGGTGCGCCGGAGCGGGGACCGGACGATGGGCCTCTGCAGACAGTTGGCATGCGTGGTCGCGACCCTGGCATTGCTTGCGCCCTGCGCGACGGCCTTCGCGCAGCGGGCCGACCGCGTCTACCGCATCGGATTTCTCAGCGCGTTCCGCCTCCCCGAGGCCGACCGCGATGCGCAAGGGTGTCCCGTCAAGGGCAACGCCAATTGGCGGGCGTTCGTCGAGGGCCTGCGCGAGCGTGGCTACGAACCGGGACGCAATCTCGTCGTGACGTGCCGCACGACGGCGGGGAAGGACGACCTGGCCGAGGCGCTCGCCGAGGAACTGGTGCGGCTGTCCCCCGACCTCCTCGTCGCGGTGTCGTCGCCGAACGCGCGGGCCGCGAAACAGGCGACGTCCGCGATTCCCATCGTCTTCGTGGGCGTGGTCAACCCCGTGGGTCGCGGCGTCGTCGCCAGTCTCGCGCGCCCTGGGGGCAACGTGACCGGCCTGTCGGACGACGCGGGGACGCAGTCCGTCGGCAAGCTCTTCGAGCTCGCGAAGGAGCTCGTCCCCGGAGCGAAGCGGGTGGACGTGCTCGCCTTCGAGCTGCCCGACCGCGAGGTTGTCTTCAAGCGCGACATCGACGCCGCGGCGGCGGCATTGGGGATCTCGATTGCGCAGCACATGGTGCGCGAGCCGAAGGACATCGATGCCGCCTTCGAATCGATGGTGCGAGGCGGCGCGCGGGTGCTGGTCGTGATTCCAACGCCGTTCATGGCGCTGCACGGTCCCCGGATCGTCGAGCTCGCGACGCGCGCGAAGCTCCCCGGTGTCTATCCGTTCGCCGAGCACGCGCGAGCCGGCGGGCCCGTCGCTTACGACATCGACCGCGTGGCCGCGTGGCGGCGCGTCGGCGACTATGCCGACCGGATCTTCCGGGGCGCGAAAGCCGGGGACCTGCCGGTCGAGCAGCCCGCCGAGTTTCGCCTGATCGTCAACCCCGGCGCCGCGCGCGAGCTGGGCATCGCGATCCCGCCGTCACTGCAGCTTCGCGCGAGCGACGTGATCGCCGGCGACTAGGAAGGAACGTCGTCGTCGAAGCGCCGGCGGCAGTCGCCGCCGGCGTCCCCGCGAACGCGGGGATCCAGCGTCGTTCAGAACGGGATGTCGTCGTCGAAGCGCCGGCGGCAGTGGCCGCCGGCGTCCCCGCGCACGCGGGGATCCAGCGTCGTTCAGAACGGAATGTCGTCGTCGAAGTCGTCAGCCCCCTTGCGTGCACCGCCGCTGCCCTGCGCACCGCCGCCCGGCGCGCCACCACCACTGCCGCCGCCGCCGGAACGCCGCTGACCTCCGCCTCCACCTCCGCCTCCGCCGCTGCTGCTGCCGAAGTCGGCATCGCCGCCGCTGCCGCCGCTGTCGCGCGCGCTGCCGAGCAGCTGCATCCGGTCGCCGACGATCTCGGTGGAGTAGCGCTCGACGCCTTCCTTGTCAGTGTACTTGCGCGTCTGCAGCCGCCCTTCGATGTAGACCGAGCGGCCCTTCTTCAGGTACTCGCCGGCGATCTCCGCGGTGCGCCCGAACAGGACGACCGTGTGCCACTCGGTCTTCTCCTGCTTCTCGCCGCTCTTGTCCTTCCACTGCTCGGTCGTGGCGATGCGCAGGTTGGTGACCGCGTCGCCGCCCGTCGTGTAGCGCGTCTCCGGGTCGCGGCCGAGGTTGCCGAGCAGGATCACTTTGTTCACCGAAGCCATCAGGTCTCTCCCATCGAGTAATTGCCCGGCCGCATGGCGGGCGGCGGGGCCATCGTCGCGCTCGCGACGAGCCAGATCAGCGTGAGCACGATGCCGAAGCCGAACACGGCCGCAGCGCCGCTGTGCTGTGCCAGCCAGCCGCCGGCCACCGCGCCGACGAACGTGCCCAGGAACTGCACGCTCGAGTAGACGCCGACCGCGGTGCCCTTGAGCGCCGCCGGCGCGTACTTGGACGTGAGCGAGGGCAGCGTGGCCTCGAGCAGGTTGAACGCGGCGAAGAAGACGACGAGCCCCGCGCCCAGCCACCACAGCCGCGGGCCGGCGAGCGCGAGCAGCAGCTGGCCGGCCGCGAGCACCGCGACCGCGCCGTTGAACACGAGCTTGCTGCGCGAGGGACTGTCCGCCCATCCGAGCGCCGGCAGCATCAGCGCGACGGACGCCGCGATCACCGCCAGGTACACCTGCCAGTGCGCCTCGGCGGCGACGCCGGCGGCGCGCAGCTCGAACGGCACCTGCACGAACAGCGCCATCAGGAGCGCGTGCAGCGCGAAGATGCCGTAGTTGAGGCGCGCGAGCTGGCCATCGGCGAGCACGCGCCCGAACGCGGCCAGTCCGGGCAGGTCGCCCGCGTGCGCCGCCGGCGGCGCTTCGGGAACGGCCCAGCGCAGCAGGCCGATCGCGGCGAGCGCGAGCGCGCCGGTCAGCGCGAAGATGCCGGGCACGCCGATCCAGTTCGTGAGCACCGGGCCCGCGACCAGCGAGAGCGCGAACGTCGCGCCGATCGTCATGCCGATGGCCGCCATCGCCTTCGTGCGCACGGAGTCGCGCGTGAGGTCGGCGGTGAGCGCGATGACCGCAGCGGAGATCGCGCCGGCGCCCTGCAGCGTGCGGCCGACGATCGTCCACGCGACGTCGGGCGCCCACGCGGCGACGAAGCTGCCGAGCGCGAACAGCACCAGGCCGAAGACGATCGTCCGCTTGCGGCCGTAGCGGTCGGACGCCCAGCCGAACGGGATCTGCAGCAGCGCCTGCGTGAGCCCGTAGGCGCCGAGTGCCAGCCCCACCATCGTGCGGTCGGCCCCGCCGGGCAGCGTTTCCGCGTACAGCGCGAACACCGGCAGGATGACGAACATGCCGAGCATCCGCAGGCCGTAGATGCCCGCGAGGCCCGACGTGGCGCGGCGCTCGTCCGGCGTCATCCGCACCGTCGCGGTGCCCGGTGCGGCATCGGAGCGCATCGTGTGGCGGGCTGTGATCGTGTAAGCGAAACGCAGTATAGTATCAGGTTCCCTTCGCTCGCTTAGGCCTCTTGGACGAGGCATCGCGAGAGGCCAGACGCATGGACCAGATCCGCATCCGCGGCGCACGCACGCACAACCTGCGCAACCTCAACCTCGACCTGCCGCGACTGCGGCTGATCGTGATCACGGGGCTGTCGGGGTCGGGGAAGAGCTCGCTCGCGTTCGACACGCTCTACGCCGAGGGGCAGCGACGCTACGTCGAGTCGCTCTCCGCGTACGCGCGGCAGTTCCTGCAGCTGATGGAGAAGCCCGACGTCGACCTGATCGAGGGCCTGTCGCCGGCGATCTCCATCGAGCAGAAGGCGACCTCGCACAACCCGCGCTCCACGGTCGGCACCGTCACCGAGATCCACGACTACCTGCGCCTGCTCTACGCGCGCGTCGGCGACCCGTACTGCCCGGACCATCCGGAGCAGAAGCTTGCCGCGATGACCATCTCGCAGATGGTCGACGCGACGCTCGCGATGCCGGAGGACACGAAGCTCGCGATCCTGGCGCCGGTGGTGGTCAACCGCAAGGGCGAGCACCTCGACCTGGTCGCGGAGCTCCGCGCGCAGGGCTTCGTGCGGCTGCGCGTCGACGGCAAGGTGGTCGAGATCGACGCCGTGCCGAAGCTCGCGAAGACGACGAAGCACACGATCGAGGTCGTCGTCGACCGGCTGAAGGTGCGCGCCGACATGAAGCAGCGGCTCGCCGAGTCCTACGAGACCGCGCTGCGACACGGCGACGGGCGCGCGGTGGCCGTCGAGATGGACACCGGCGCCGAGCACCTGTTCTCGGCGAAGTTCGCCTGCCCGGTGTGCAACTACTCGCTCGCCGAGCTGGAGCCGCGGCTGTTCTCGTTCAACAACCCCGTCGGCGCGTGCCCGCGCTGCGACGGGCTGGGCTCGATCAGCTTCTTCGACCCGAAGCGCGTCGTCGGCTTCCCGCAGCTCTCGCTCGCCTCCGGCGCGATCAAGGGCTGGGACCGGCGCAACCAGTTCTACTTCCAGATGCTGGGCAGCCTCGCGAAGCACGCCGGCTTCGACCTCGACCGGCCGTTCGCGAAGCTGCCGGAGCGCGTGCAGAGCCTGGTGCTGTACGGCTCGGGCGGCGAGAAGATCCCGTTCACCTACGTCAACGAGCGCGGCCGCCCGACCGTGCGCGAGCACGCGTTCGAGGGGATCATCCCCAACCTCGAGCGGCGCTACCGCGAGACCGACTCGCAGATGGTTCGCGAGGAGCTCGCGAAGTACCTCAACGACAAGCCGTGCCCGGAGTGCGCCGGCACGCGCCTCAGGCGCGAGGCGCGGTTCGTGAAGGTCGGCGCGGGTGCGGACGCGCGCGCGATCTACGAGATCTCCGGCTGGCCGCTGCGCCGCACCTCCGAGTACTTCGCGCGGCTGTCGCTGGAGGGGCACAAGGCGGCGATCGCCGACCGCATCGTCAAGGAGATCGTCTCGCGGCTCGCGTTCCTCAACAACGTGGGCCTCGACTACCTCTCGCTCGACCGCTCGGCCGAGACGCTCTCGGGCGGCGAGGCGCAGCGCATCCGCCTCGCGAGCCAGATCGGCTCGGGGCTGACCGGCGTCATGTACGTGCTCGACGAGCCGTCGATCGGGCTGCACCAGCGCGACAACGACCGCCTGCTCGCCACGCTCAAGCACCTGCGCGACCTCGGCAACAGCGTGATCGTCGTCGAGCACGACCGCGACGCGATCCTCTCCGCCGACTGGGTCGTCGACATGGGCCCCGGCGCGGGCGAGCACGGCGGGCAGGTCGTTGCGCAGGGCACGCCGCACGAGATCCGGCTGGCGAGCGAATCGCTCACCGGCCAGTACCTGTCGGGGCGCCGCATGATCCCGCTGCCCGAGCGGCGTCACCGCGCCGACGCCACGCGCGAGCTCGTCGTCGTCGGGGCGCGCGGCAACAACCTGAAGGACGTCAGGCTGCGCCTGCCGGTGGGGCTTTTCGTGTGCGTCACCGGCGTGTCGGGCTCGGGCAAGTCCACGCTGATCAACGACACGCTCTACCAGGCCGTCGCGCGGCACCTGTACGACTCGGCCTCCGAGCCGGCGCCGCACGACGAGGTCGCGGGCCTCGAGCACTTCGACAAGGTGATCAGCGTCGACCAGAGCCCGATCGGCCGCACGCCGCGCAGCAACCCCGCCACGTACACGGGGCTGTTCACGCCGATCCGCGAGCTGTTCGCGCAGGTGAAGGAGGCGCGCGAGCGCGGCTACGGGCCGGGGCGCTTCTCGTTCAACGTCAAGGGCGGGCGCTGCGAGGC
>Ga0224500_10000309_pt1 | contig 34188 bp, 36 predicted proteins | sample SF_Oct11_sed_USG_FD_168126 | JGI IMG/M metagenome (GOLD analysis project Ga0224500, IMG submission 168126) | Sediment microbial communities from San Francisco Bay, California, United States - SF_Oct11_sed_USGS_4_1 | ecosystem: Environmental > Aquatic > Marine > Sediment | place: USA: California... | reverse complement strand
CTTCGAGCAGCAGCGCGTGCGGCACGCGCCCGTCGATGATGTGCACGCTCTTCACGCCGTTGCGTGCGGCATCGAGCGCCGAGCCGATCTTGGGCAGCATGCCGCCCGAGATCACGCCTTTCGACACCAGGTCGTCGATGCGCCGCGGCGTGAGCCCGGTGAGCAGCTTGCCGTTCTTGTCGAGCACGCCCGGCGTGTTGGTGAGCACCACCAGCTTCTCCGCGCGCAGGATCTCGGCGAGCTTGCCGGCGACGAGGTCGGCGTTGATGTTGTAGGTCGTGCCGTCCGCGCCGGTGCCGATCGGCGCCACCACCGGGATGAAGCCGCCCTGCTCGAGTGTCGAGATGATCGCCGGGTCGATCGATTCGATCTCGCCCACCTGGCCGAGGTCGACGGGGCCGTTGTCCTTCGAGGCGAGCACCATCTTCTTCGCGCGGATGAAGACGCCATCCTGGCCGGTGAGGCCCACCGCCTTGCCGCCGGCCTGGTTGATGAGCTCGACCACTTCCTTGTTCACTGTGCCGCCGAGCACCATCTCCACCACGTCCATGGTCTCGCGGTCGGTGACGCGCATGCCCTGGATGAACTCGCCCTTCTTGCCGAGCTTGGCGAGCATCTGCTCGATCTGCGGGCCGCCGCCGTGCACCACCACCGGGTTCATGCCGACGAGCTTGAGCAGCGCCACGTCGCGCGCGAAACCCGCCTTCAGCGCGTCGTCGGTCATCGCGTTGCCGCCGAACTTGACGACGATCGTCTTGCCGTGGAAGCGCTGGATGTAGGGCAGCGCCTCGGCGAGGATGCGCGCCTTCTGCGCGGCGTCGGCTTGCGGGTCCATCGGCGCGTTCATGATGCGCCGGATTCTACAAACAAAAAAGGGCCGGCGCGCGTGCGCCGGCCCCCGTCGCGCGACTGCGGCGCGGGTTACTGGACCGCGATCTGCTTGCGCGCCGCCGCGGCCTTCTTCGGCAGCGTCAGCTCGAGCAGGCCGTCGCGGTACTTCGCCTCGACCTTGGACTCGTCCAGCTCCTGCGGCAGCGTGAAGCTGCGCGTCGCCTTGCCGTACAGGCGCTCGACGTGCAGCACGCGCTCGTCCTTGCCGGCCTCGCGCTCCTGCTTCACCTCGGCCTCCAGCGTCACTTGCGCGCCGTCGACGCTGACGTGGATGTCCTCCTTCTTCACGCCCGGGATCTCGGCGGTCACCAGGTAGGCGCCGTTCTTCTCGGCGACGTCCACCTTCATGCGCGGCGCCACCGCCTCGCGCGGCTCGTAGCCGTACGGGCGCACCAAGAAGCCCTTGAAGAAGTCGTCGACCAGGTCGTTCAGCGGGTCAAAACGGGTGATATTGCTCATGTCGTCTCTCCTTTGCATGTCCGGTGGGGCACCAGCCCCGTAGCGCTTAGGTGCGGCCGGCGCGGGGGCGATTCAAGCCCCCCTCCTTTAGAATCCCCCCACCCCCCATGGCCGCCCAGGACGCCTTTCGCAAGCAGCTCGAAGCCCTGCGGCCCTACCTGGTGCGCTATGCCGCCCTGCAGTTGCGCGACGCGGCGGCCGCCGAGGACGCGGTGCAGGAGGCGCTGCTCGCCGCGCTCGCCGGGGAAGCGGGCTTCGCCGGGCGCGCCAACCTGCGCACCTGGGTGACGGGGATCCTCAAGCACAAGATCGTCGACGTCATCCGGCGCCAGGCGCGCGAGCCAGCGCTGCCCGAGGAGGCCGAGGAGGGGCTGGAGGAGTTCGACGGGCTGTTCACGCGCAACGGCCACTGGGCCGAGCGGCCGACGGGCTGGGCGGACCCCGACGGCGCACTCGAGCAGGCGCAGTTCTTGCGCGCGCTCGAGATGTGCCTCGAGCGCCTGCCCGCGCGCACCGCGCGCGTGTTCATGATGCGCGAGCACCTCGGGCAGGAGACCGCCGAGATCTGTAAGGAACTCGGCATCACCCCGACCCACTGCTGGGTGATGCTCTACCGTGCACGCATGACGCTGCGCGAATGCCTGCAGCAGACCTGGTTCGGAAAATGATGGGGATCATTTCCTGCAAGGAAACCACGCGCCTCGTGTCGCAGGGGCTCGATCGCGAGCTCGCCTTCGGCGAGCGCGTCGCGCTGCGCGTGCACCTCGTGATCTGCCTGGGCTGCCGGCGCGCGGGGCGGCAGATGGAGTTCCTGAGAAAGGCGGTGCGCGAGCTGGCGGAGATCGACCTCAGGACCGGGTTCTAGGCGAGGCGAGGAACACCGCGGCGCCGAGCGCCGTCATCGTGCACACGATGAGCGGCCCCGCGGGCAAGTCGCGCAGCAGCGAGAGCGCGAGCCCCCCCGCGTAGCCCACCGCGCCGATCGCGTAGCACGCCGCCAGGCGGCGCTTCGCGAGGCGGTGGGTGGCGAGCGCGGGCACGATCAGCGTGGTGAACACGAGGTACAGCCCCACCAGCTGCACCGACAAGGTCACCGCGCAGGCGAAGATCAGGTAGAAGCGGACGCGCCCGCCGCCCGCGCCGAGCCAGAACCAGGCGGCGAGGATCGCGGCGCTCGCCGCCGCCACCCAGGGCAGCGACGAAGGGCTCACCCACAGGATCTGGCCCACGAGCAGGTCTTTCAGATGCTCGGCGCCGCGCGGGTTCGCCGCGAGCAGCAGGATCGCGGCGTTCGCCGCGACGATGAAGGCGACGCCGATGATCGCCTCCTGCACCTGCGGCCAGCGGCGCTCGGTCCAGCCGAGCGCGAGCGCCCCGGCGAGCGCCGCGCCGAGCGCCCAGGACTGCACGGCGAGGCCATGGGTCTCGTAGCCGAGCGATTGCGCGAGCACCACGCCGAGCCCGGCGATCTGCGCCACCGCGAGGTCGATGAAGACGATGCCCCGCGCGAGCACCTGCATGCCGAGCGGGGCATGCGTCGCCGTGACGAGGAGTCCCGCGGCGAGCGCGGGCCACAGCAGGTCGAGCCAGCTCATCGCGCCGCCGCCTTGAGGCGCACGATCGTGTCCTCGAACAGGCCGTACAGGTCCTTCGCGCCCTCGGTGCCGCCGACCGTGAACGGCACCACCACCGCGGGCAGCCTGGCCTCGTGCGCGAGCCAGTCGGCGGCGCGCGGGTCGCTGTAGGCCGAGCGCACCACCGCCTTCGCGGGCGATTGCTTGAGCCCCGCGAGCAGCTCGGCGAGGTGAGCGGCCGAGGGCGGCAGGCCGGGCTTGGGCTCGAGGGTGCCGACCTCGCGCAGGCCGAGCCAGGCGATGAAGTACGAGAGGTCCTTGTGGTAGACGACGATCGGCATGCCCGCGAGCGGCTCGGCCTCGCGCTCCCAGCGCAGCGTCACCGCCTGCCAGCGCTTCTGGAACTCGACCTCGCGCTCGAGGTAGTAGGACGCGTCCTTCGCGTCGAGCACGCTCATGCGCTGCGCGAGCGCCTTGGCGACGCGCGCGATGTTGCGCGGGTCGAGGTGCAGGTGCGGATTGCCCGACGCGTGCACGTCGCCCATCGCGCGGTCGACGCGCTGCGGCACCTCGATCAGCTTCGCCGCCGAGGCGGCCTCGAAGTAGCCGCGCTGCCCGAGCTGGATCTTCGGGTTGCCGGACTGGGTGAGCACGAGCGGCAGCCAGCCCACTTCCAGCTCGGCGCCGGTGCACACCACGAGGTCCGCGCGGCGCGCGCGCGCGATGAGGCTCGGGCGCGCTTCCACGTGGTGCGGATCCTGCAGGGCGTTGGTCGCGGTGTAGACGCTCGCGCGCTCGCCGCCGAGCTCGCGCGCGAGCGCGCCCCACTCCGGCGTGCAGGCGAAGATGTCGAGCGCGGCGAGCGCCCGCAAGGGCGCCGCCGCCAGCAACAGCACGATCAGGAATCTCATGGCGGCCTCCTAGAACTTGTGGGCGCCGTGCGCGCCCAGGCTGAAGATGTACTGCACCAGCACCTGCCGGTCGGTGGCGTCGGCGCGCGACTTGTCCTCCGCGTACTGCAGACGCAGGCGGCTGAACTCCGAGCCGCTCCAGTCGATCATCGCCGTGACGCGCGAGGGATCGTGCTCGACCGCGAGCGGGCCCGCCAAGGGGACGGCGGTGTCCACCGTGCCACGATCCAGCCGGTCCAAGCGCAGGCCGGCGCGCCAGCGCGGCATGAACTGGTAGACCGCCTGCAGGTACCAGCCCGACTGGCGGCTCGCGTAGTCGCCGGTGGCGGGCGCCACGCCGTCGTCGTAGCCGAGCTCGCCATTCTCTTTCGAGCGGAAGACCTCGCCTTGCAGCTTGAAGTTGGTCTGCGTGGGGTTGCCGTTCGGCGCCCACTTGAGGATGAAATCGGCGATCCACAGCTCGCTCGTACCGGTGAACGACTGCGTGACGCCGCCGTCCTCGAACGAGCGCTCCTCGGGCGTCGCGCGCAGGTACGACAGCCCCGCGCGCCAGGCGGTGCTCGCGCCGACGTCGCCGCCCAGGTGCGCGAACAGGCTCGCCGCGTTCGCGCCGTTGCGGCTTTCCTCGGTCGCGGGAAACGGGCGGCCGCGGCCGGCCTCGGCGCCGAGCTCGACGAACAGGTCGGTCGGCGCGAGCCAGCGCAGCTGCACGCCGTCGTCGTTGTAGCGCCCGCCGAGGAACGCCTTGTACGGCAGCGGCGCATCCTGGAAGTCCCAGGCGTGCTGGTGGATCTCGTTCTGGTAGCCGATGCCGGACAGGAACCGCCCGCCCTTCAGCGTGAAGCCGCGTCCCAGCGCGAGCGTCTGGAAGTACGCCTCCTCCACCTCGACTTCGTTCTCGGGCGTGAGCGCCGCGGTCATGTAGCCGCGGAAGTACGGGTCGATGCTCGCCGAGATCGTCAGCTCCGATTCGCCCAGGCTGAAGCCGCGCTCGGCCGGGCCGACCTCGCCGCCCGAGGGCGCGAAGCCGTCGATGCGATAGTTCTCGGGATCCTGCGAGCTCGAGGCTGCCGTGCCCTGCAGGATGAGAGAGATGTCGGGATTGAACGCCTTGGCGCCGCCCACCTGCGCCTGCGCGGGCGCGACCGCCGCGGCGAGCGCCGCGGCGCACCACAACTTGCGTTGCATGAAATGCCTCCTCGAAAGGGATCGTCAACGCGCGCCGGCAGGACCGGCGCGCCCGAACCACCGCTTCAGAGGAGAGTGGGCGGACCTCGCGAGGAGGGCTCGAGCGGCGCGCCGGCGCGCGCCGAGGGAACGACGGCGGCGACGGCCGCCGCGGCCGGCGCTTCTTCGGTGAAGACCACGGCAGCGCAGTCGATCGCGCCGAGCACCGTGCCGAGCGCGTCGTGCTGCGCGCACAGCGGGGACTGCTCGTCGGCCGTGCCGACGTGCCACAGCGGGTGCTCGAGCGCGGCCTGCTGCGCCGCGAGCAGCACCGCGACGAGCAGCGCGCCGAGGATGCGTCTTACGCTAAGCACTGCTCCAGCCCGGCGAGGAACAGGTCCTTGGGCAGGTTCTTGCCGATGAAGACCAGGATCGAGGACTTCTTCTCGCCCTTCGCCCAGGGCTTGCCCATGTCGCCGCCCATCATCATGTGCACGCCCTGGAAGACGACGCGGTTGCTCTTCCCCTTCATCCACAGCACGCCCTTGTAGCGCAGGAGATCAGGCCCGTAGACCTGGATCATGCCGGAGAGGAAATTCTCCAGCTTGTCGCCGTCGAAAGGCTTGTCGGAGCGGAACACGAATGAGGCCACCTGGTCGTGGTGGTCGTGGTGCGCATCCACCAGGAACTCGGGGTCGAGCTCGAGGATCGCGTTCAGGTTGAAGCCGCGGATGTCGAGGATCTCCTCGATCGGCGCCTCGCCGAAATGCACTTTCTTGACCGGCGCGCGCGGGTTCATGTGCTTCAGGCGCTCGACCAGCGCCTTCACGTCGTCTTCCGTCACCAGGTCGGTCTTCGACATGAGGATCCGGTCGGCGAAGCCCACCTGCTCCTGCGCCTCGTGGAACTCGTCGAGCTGCTTGTGCGCGTGCTTCGCGTCCACCACCGTGAGGATGGAGTCGAGCAGGTAGTAGTTGCCGATCTCCTCGTCGGTGAAGAAGGTCTGCGCGACGGGGCCCGGGTCGGCCATGCCGGTGGTCTCGATCACCACGCGGTCGAACTTGAGTTCGCCGCTGCCGCGGCGCTCCTTGAGCGTGCCGAGGATGCGGATCAGGTCGCCGCGCACGGTGCAGCAGATGCAGCCGTTGTTCATCTCGACGATCTGCTCGTCGGACTTCTCGATCAGGTCGCTGTCCACGCCGACCTCGCCGAACTCGTTCTCGATCACGGCGATCTTCTGCCCGTGGTCCTCCTTGAGGATGCGGTTCAGGAGCGTTGTCTTGCCCGCGCCGAGAAAGCCGGTGAGGATCGTCACCGGCACCATCTGGTCCTGTTGCATGGCAGCAGTATAAATGGGGACAGACCTCATTTTTCTCATCTGCAGATGAGAAAAATGGAGTCTGTCCCTATTTCCAGGGCGGGCGGCGGCCGACGGCCTTTTCCAGCGCCTCGAGCTCGTCGTCGCCATGCGTTTCCATTGCGGCGGCGGCGATGTAGGAGCCCTGGCGCGGCGTGGCGTAGAAGAGCTGCGGGGCGTCGTGGTGGCGGGTGGTGGCGGTCACGCGCTCGCGCGGATTGGCGTTCGAGGCCATGGCGATCGTGCCATAGCAGGTGCAGAAGTAGGTGCTGTCGTGGCGCGCTTCCACGTAGCAGCCGGTGCCGCGGATGCCCGCGGTGACGGTGGGCGTGACGATGCGCACGTCCCCCTGCGCGCGCCGGCCGAACACTGCGCCAAGCGCGCCGGTGAGCACGCGCAGGCCCGTGACGAAGAAGGGCTCCGGGCCCGGCGCGAGGCGCAGCTCGCTGCCCGCGCGCAGCATGAAAGCATCGCTGCCCACGGCGAACAGCACGAAGCCGTCCGCCAGGGTCTGCACCAGGTCGCCCGTGCGGATGACGGCATCCGCGCCGATGCGCTTGCCGTTCACGCGCACCTCGCCGCGCAGCGCTTGGATGCGGCCGGAAGACTGCGCCAGCGCGCCGAGCGGCAGCAGAGCGCCCGCGGCGAGGGCCGCCGAGCCGGAGAGGAAATCGCGGCGCTGCAGTGCGGCACCCAAGCATGCGCTCTCGGATCTCATCGTCATGGTAGTCGAGCCTCCCACGAGTTCATGACAGCCAAATGAGAAAAATGAGGTCTGTCCCTATTTACGCACCACCAGCAGGCCCTTGAGGTACTCGCCCTCCGGGAACTCGAGCGCCACGGGGTGGTCGGGCGCGGCGTGGAAGCGCTCGAGGATCGCGGCCTCCGCCCCCGCGTCGAGCGCGGCGCCGGCGACGATCGACTGGAACAGCTCGCCCGACACGCCGCCCGAGCAGGAGAAGGTGGCGAGCAGCCCGCCCGGCGCGAGCAGCTTGAACGCGAGCAGGTTCACATCCTTGTAGGCGCGCGCGGCGTTCTTCGCCTGCGCGGCGGTGGGCGCGAACTTCGGCGGGTCGAGCACCACGAGGCCGAACCTCGCGCCCCCGTCGCGCAACGCGCGCAGGTGCGCGAACACGTCCGCCTTGACGAACTCGACCTTCGCCGCGTCGAGCGGGTTGGCGGCGAGGTTGTCGCGCGCCACTTCCAGCGCCGGCGCCGAGCTCTCGAGCGCGAGCACGCGCTTCGCGCCGCCCGCGGCCGCGGCGATGGCGAATCCGCCCGTGTAGCAGAAGCCGTCGAGCACCTCCCGCCCCGCGGCGAGCGCGCGCACGCGCTGGCGGTTCTCGCGCTGGTCGAGGAAGAAGCCGGTCTTCTGCCCTTCCTCCACGTCCACGCGGAAATTGAGCCCGTACTCGATGATCGGGCAGCGCCGCGCCTCGCGATTTCCGCGGGCGAAGCCGGCGCGCGCCTCCAGCCCCTCGAGCTTTCGCACCTCGGCGTCGGAGCGCTCGTACACGGCCTCGCAATGCGTTTCCTCCACCAGCGCATCGAGGATCGCCTCGCGCCAGCGCTCCGCGCCCGCCGACAGGAACTGCGCGACCAGCACGTCGGCGTAGCGGTCGACCACCACCCCCGGCAGGCCGTCGGACTCGCCGTGCACGAGGCGCAGGGCGTTGCTGTGCTTCGCGGCGGCGAGCGCCGCGCGCATCGCCACCGCGGCGGCGACGCGCCGCCTGAAGAAACCGGCGTCGATCGCTTCCTGCGGCGCGAAGCTCCACACGCGCGCGCGGATCTGCGACTTCGGGCTCCAGGCGGCGTGCGCGAGCAGCGCGCCCGAGGCGCTCTTTACCTCGACCGTCTCGCCCGGCGCGGGCTTGCCCGCGACGCGCTCCACCGCCCCGGAGAAGATCCACGGGTGGCGGCGCAGCAGCGACTTCTCGCGCCCCTGCTTGAGGATCAGGGCGCTCATTTCTTCTTCGCCCGCGGATGCGCGGCGTCGTATACCTTCGCCAGCGCCTGGTAGTCGAGATGCGTGTAGACCTGCGTCGTTGCGATGCTCGCGTGGCCGAGCATCTCCTGCACCGCGCGCAGGTCCTGCGAGGACTGCAGCACGTGCGAGGCGAACGAGTGGCGCAGCATGTGCGGGTGCAGCCGCCCCGCGATCCCCTGGCGCGCGGCGAGCCGCGCCAGCTGGCGCTCGACCACGCCGGGCGCGATGCGCCGGCCGCGCGCGCCCACGAACAGGGCCTTCTCGCCGGGCGCGGCAAGCTGCGCGCGCGCGCCGATCCAGGCGGCGAGCGCAGCGCGCGCGCGCGTGCCCACGGGCACGGTGCGCGTCTTCGCGCCCTTGCCGGTCACCGTGACCTCGCTCTCGCGCAGGTCGAGCCGGCCGTCTTCCAGGTCGAGCGCCACGAGCTCGGCCAGGCGCAGCCCCGAGGAGTACAGCAGCTCGAACATCGCCGCGTCGCGCGCCGCCGCCGGCGTGTCCGCCGCCGCGGGCTCGAGCAGCCGGCCGACCTGCTCCACCGAGAGCGCCTTGGGCAGGCGCCGCCCGGGCTTGGGCGCGCGCACGCCGTCCACCGGGTTCGCGCCGAACCCCTTGTGGCGCGCAAGCCACCGGTACAGCCCGCGCCAGGCCGACAGCAGGCTCGCCAGCGAGCGCGGCGCGAGGCCGCGCGCGTGCATCTGCGCGACGTAGCGGCGCACCTGCGCCCCGTCGAGCTGCGCGAGACGCCCGCCGTCCAGCAGCTCGAGCAGCACGTCGAGGTTGCGCCCGTAGATCGCCAGGCTGCGCGGCGCGAGGCGGCGCTGGTGCGCGAGCGCGCCGAGGTATTCCTGGACCGCGGGCCGGTCCGGATGCGTGGCCGCGCTCCCCGCTAGAGCCGCGCGGCGAGCGCCGCCGCGGTGAGCTCGCCGATGCGGCGCAGGTACAGCGTTCCCATCTCGGCGTAGAAGCGCTGCGCGTCCTCGCTGCCGAGCGCGAGCAGGCCGACGGCCCGCGTCTGCCCGAGCGGCACGAGCGCCAGCGAGCGGATGTGCTCGCGCGCGTCGCCGAACCAGGCGAGGAACGGGCTCGCCGCGGCCGGGCCGCACTGCGGCGCGCCCATCGCCTCGACCTGCGCGCGCAGCGCGTCCTCCACCGGCGCGGCTTCGGGCGCGTCCGCCGGCAGCGCGCGCCCCCAGAGCCGCAGCGCGACGTGCGGCACGGAGAAATCCTCGCGCAGGTGGAAATGCAGCGCCTGCACGGCGGCCGCGAAATCGCGCGCGGCCGCGAGCCCCATGGCGAGGCGGTGCACCTTCTCGCTGATGGCGTCGTTCGCCTCGCCGAAGCGGATCAGCTCCGCGAGCTTGCCCTCGAGCAGCTTCACCTTCTCGCGCAGCGACAGGATCTGGCGCTCGGCGAGCGGGATCGCGCGCCCGCCGTAGGGATGCGTCACGAAGATGGATTCGAGCAGCTCGGGATGCTGGTCGAAGAACTGCGGGTGCGTGCGGAAAAACTGGGCGACTTCTTCTGCGGTCATGGCGGCCCTTGCAGGTCGATGCGGCCCTCGAACACGGTGCGCGCGGGGCCCTTCATCCAGACGGCATTGTCGCCGCCCGCCCAAGCGATGGTCAACGCTCCGCCGCGCGTTTGCACGCGCACCGGGGAATCGAGCAGCCCGCGCGCCATGCCCGCCACGGCCGCCGCGCACGCGCCGGTGCCGCAGGAGAGCGTCTCGCCTGCGCCGCGCTCCCAGACGCGCAGCCGCAGCGCGTGGCGGTCCACCACCTGCATGAAGCCGGCGTTCACGCGGTCGGGAAAGCGCGCGTGGTGCTCGAGCTGCGGGCCCTGCGTGGCGACCGGCGCGGCGTCCACGTCGGCCACCAGCTGCACCGCGTGCGGGTTGCCCATGGAAAGGACGGCGAGCTCTACGCGCGCGCCGCCCACCTCGAGCGGCTGCACGAGCGGCGCGTCCAGGCGCGGCGGCCCCATGTCCACGCTCACCTCGCCGTCGTCCTCCAGCCGCGGCACGATCACGCCGCCCAGCGTCTCGACGCGGATCTCGTTCTTGCCCGTCAGGCCCCGGGCGCGCACGTACTTCACGAAGCAGCGCGCGCCGTTGCCGCACTGCTCGACCTCGCCGCCGTCGGCGTTGAAGATGCGGTAGCCGAAGTCGTTGCGCGGGTCCTTGGCTTTCTGCACCACCAGCACCTGGTCGCAGCCGACGCCGAAATGCCGGTCGGCGAGGCGCCGCAGCTGCTCGCGCGCCAGGGCGAAAGGCTCGCGCGTCGCGTCGAGCACGACGAAGTCGTTGCCCGCGCCCTCCATCTTGGTGAACGCGACTACAGGCAAGCGCGCAGCGTGGCGGCCACGTGGCGCAGCTGCTCGTCGGCGAGCTGCGGGTAGATCGGCAGCGAGAGCACCTCGCGCGCCGCGGCCTCCGAGGCCGGCAGCGAGATCCTGCCGTACTCCTTCTCGAACACCGGCTGCTTGTGCAGAGGAACGGGGTAGTAGATGCCGGCCGCGATGCCCGCGTCGGCGAGCGCCTTGCGCGCCTCGTCGCGGCGCGCGGCGAGGCGCACGGTGAACTGGTGGTAGATGTGCGTGCCCCTGCCGTGCTCGAAAGGCAGCTGCAGCTTCGCGCCCGCGAGCAGCTCGCGGTAGCGCGCCGCGTGCGCGCGCCGCGCGGCGGTGAAGCGCGCGAGGTGCGGCAGCTTCACGCGCAGGATCGCCGCCTGGATCTCGTCCAGGCGGCTGTTCAGGCCGATCACCTCGTGCGCGTAGGTCACCTTGCTGCCGTGGTGCCGCAGCATCCTCAGCATCGCGTCGTGCTTCGCCTCGCGCGTGGTCACCAGGCCCGCGTCGCCGTAGGCGCCGAGGTTCTTGGTCGGGTAGAACGAGAAGCCGCCGAAATCGCCCCAGGCGCCCGCGGCGGTGCCCGCCCAGTCGGCGCCGATCGCCTGCGCGCAGTCCTCGACCAGCACCAGGCCGCGCTTGCGGCACAGCTCCACGATCGGCGGCATGTCGGCGCACTGGCCGAACAGGTGCACGACGATCACGGCGCGCGTCTTCGGCGTGAGCGCGCGCTCGAGCGTCGCCGCCGTCAGGTTGAAGGTCGCCGGGTCGATGTCGGCGAACACCGGCCGCGCGCCGACGTAGGCGATCGCCTCGGCGGTGGCGATGAACGTGAAGGCGGGCGTCAGCACCTCGTCGCCCGGGCCGATGCGCGCGGCGCGCAGCGCGAGGTGCAGCGCGTCGGTGCCGGAGTTGCACGCCACCGCGTGCGGCACGCCGCAGAGCGTGGCGATCTCCCTCTCCAGCGCCGCGCCCTCCGGCCCGAGGATGAAGTGGCCCGAGGCGAGCACGCGCTCCACGGCCTTGCGGATGTCCGCGCCGAGCTCCGCCTGCTCGGCGGCGAGATCCAGGATGGGCACTTTCATGGTTGCACCGCCTGGAAGCGCTCGAGGCGCGCCCGCACCAGTCGGCCGACTTCGAGCGCGAGCGCCAGCGCCTGGCGCCCGTCCTCGCCGCCGACCAGCGGCGCACCGCCGCCGCGCGCCGCCTCGACGAAGTCGAGGACCTCCGCGCGCAGCTCGTCGCGGTCGTCATACGAGGACTCGACCTCCGCGATGCCGCCGCCCCTGGCATCGCGGCGCACGAGGCGCAGCTTGCCCGCCTGCAGGTCGGCCGAGGCGTAGCCGTCGGCCTGGAACACGCGCAGCTTCCTCACCGGCTGCTGGCTCACGCGGCTCGCCGACAGGTTGGCCACGCAGCCGTCGGCGAACTCCAGGCGCACGCTGGCGATGTCGATCGAGTCGGTCAGCACGTGAAAGCCGCAGGCCGAGACGTGCGCCAGCTCGCTTCGCGCCATCGACAGCACGAGGTCGAGGTCGTGGATCATCAGGTCGAGCACCACGTCGACGTCGATGCCGCGCTGCTTGAAGCCGGCGAGCCGCTCGCACTCGATGTACAGCGGCCTGCCGAGCGCGGCCGAGAGCGCGCGGAACGCGGGATTGAAGCGCTGCAGGTGCCCGACCGCCAGCAGCGCGCCGCCCTTCTTCGCCGCGGCGATCAGCGCGTCGGCCTCGGCGAGCGTCGTGGCGATGGGCTTTTCCACCAGCACGTGCACGCCCGCCTCCAGGAACGGCAGCGCCACGTCGCGGTGGCGCGGCGTGGGCACGGCGACGCACACGAGGTCCACCGCGCCGGCGAGCGCGCGCGGGTCGTCGTGCGCCGCGCAGCCGAGCTTGGCCGCGACGCTCTTCGCGCGCGCCGGGTCGGCGTCGACCACCGCCACGAGCTCCACGCCCGGGGCGGCCGCGAGCTTCTCGGCATGGAACTGCCCGAGGTAGCCCACCCCGACGACGGCGGCGCGCAGCTTGTTCTTCGCCATGGCGGGCATTCTAGTCGTTATAGAAGGACGCCTCGCCCGGCGGGCGCGTCTTGAAGCGCCGGTGCGACCACAGGTACTGCTCGGGCATCGTCTCGATGGCCTTCTCGATGTAGGCGTTCATGCGCCGCGTGTCGGCCTCGACGTCGGCGGTGGGGAAGTGCTCCCAGGGCGGCTCGATCTTCACCTCGTAGCCCGCGCCCCCGGGCAGCATGCGCGTCACGCACGGCAGCACCCTGGCACCCGTCATGGCAGCGATGCGCGACAGCCCCGGCACGGTGGCCGCCGGCACGCCGAAGAACGGCACGAACACGGCGTCGCGCGGCCCGTGGTCGAGGTCGGGCAGGTAGAAGAACGGCCGGTGCTCGCGCACCATCGCGCGGATGGCCACGCGCGCGCCCTCGTTGCGCGACACCTGGCGCACGTTGCCGAAGCGCCCGCGCCCGTGCAGCAGGATCCTGAGCAGCACCGGGTCCTTCTGCCGCTGGTAGATGCCGACCATGTCGAGCTCGCAGCCCAGGCGCGTGGCCGCCGCGTCCAGCCCGACGAAGTGCGGCACGAACAGGATGACCGGCGTGCCGGCGAGCGCGCGCACGTGCTCCAGGCCCTGGACGCGGATCAGGCGCTCGACGCGCGCGCGCGGCGCCCACCACAGGATGCCGCGCTCGACGAAGCTGCGCGCGAACGCGCGGAAGTGCGCGCGCGCCAGGCGCTCGCGCGCCGCGGGGTCCATGCGCGGGAAGCACTTGGCGAGGTTGATGCGCGTCACGCGGCGGCGCGAGCGCACCAGCCAGAACATCGCGCGGCCGATGGCGTTGCCGATCGCCGCCTGCGCGCCGAGCGGCAGCAGGTGGATCAGCCACATCAGGCCGAGCAGCAGCCGGCTCACGGCGGCGGCGGCGCGCCGTGCGGGCGCTTGTAGCGGTTGTAGCTCCACATGTACTGCTCGGGCCGCTCGCGGATCGCTTCCTCCAGTGCGCGGTTGATGCGCCGCGCCGGGCTCTCGCCGGGCAGCGCCGGCGCGAGCGGCAGGATGCGCACCGCGTAGCCCGCGCCGCGCGGCAGGCGCTCGCACATGGCGAGGAACGCGGCGCAATCCTCGCGCGCGGCGAACTTGCCGGCGAGCGTCATCGTGTAGGCCGGGCGGCCGAAGAACTCGACCCACTCGCCCTCGCCCCTGCCCGGCACCTGGTCGGGCAGGATGCCGATCGCCTCGCCGCGCCTGAGCGCCGCGAGCAGCATGCGCACGCCGGCCGTGCTCGCCGGCGCGAGCGCGATGTTCTTCCTCTCGCGCCCCTCGACGATCACGCGCTGCAGCCGCTCCTTCTTGTGCGGCCGGTAGAGCACGGTGAGCGGCATGTGCCCGGAGGCGACGAGCGGCGTGATCTCGAAGCAGCCGTAGTGCGGGGTGAAGAAGACGATGCCCTTGCCCGCGGCGCGCGCCGCGAGCACCGCCTCCATCCCCTCGACGCGGCGGATGAGGGCGCGCAGCTCCGCGCCGGGGCGCAGCCACATCCTGGGCGCCTCGAACACCATCTTGCCCGCCTCGGCCACCGCGGCGCGCCGGTGCCGCGCGTCGCCGTAGCCCGCCTGCGCGAGGTTGGCGCGCAGCCGCGCGCGCCACTTGGCCGCGAAGGCGTAGATGACCCAGGCCACCGCGACGCCCAGCGCATGCACGAAGGCGAGCGGCAGGCGCGCCAGCAGCTGCATCATCTGCTATCCTTCAAGCCTTTTTTTCGAGGCGACGCCAGGGCGATGAGCGATTTTCTCTTCACTTCAGAGTCGGTTTCCGAGGGGCACCCGGACAAGGTGGCGGACCAGATCTCCGACGCCGTGCTGGATGCGATTCTAAGCCAGGACAAGCGCGCCCGCGTCGCCGCGGAGACGCTGGTCAAGGACAACCTGGTGGTGCTCGCCGGCGAGATCACCAAGAGCCGCGAGGCGCACGTCGACTACCAGGAGGTCGCGCGCCGCACGATCAACCGCATCGGCTACAACGACCCGAAAATCGGCTTCGACGCCGAGGGCTGCACGGTGGTGGTCGCCTACGGCGAGCAGTCGAAGAACATCGCGCAGGGCGTGGACCGCGAAGTGGACATGGACCAGGGCGCGGGCGACCAGGGCCTGATGTTCGGCTACGCCTGCGACGAGACGCCGACGCTGATGCCGCTCGCCATCTACCTCTCGCACCGCCTGGTCGAGCGCCAGTCGGAGCTGCGCCGCGACGGGCGCCTGCCCTGGCTGAGGCCCGACGCCAAGTCCCAGGTCACCATCCGCTACGCGAACGGCAAGCCCGAGGCGATCGACACCGTGGTGCTCTCCACGCAGCACGCCTCTGGCATGGCGCAGAAGCAGATCGAGGAGGCGGTGATCGAGCAGATCATCAAGCCCGTGCTGCCGAAGAACCTGGTGAAGGGCAAGGTGAAGTACCTCGTCAATCCCACCGGCAGCTTCGAGATCGGCGGGCCGAAGGGCGACTGCGGCCTCACCGGCCGCAAGATCATCGTCGACACCTACGGCGGCTCCGCGCCGCACGGCGGCGGCGCCTTCTCCGGCAAGGATCCGTCCAAGGTGGACCGCTCGGCGGCCTATGCCGCGCGCTACGTGGCGAAGAACATCGTCGCCGCGGGCCTCGCCACCAAGTGCCTGGTGCAGGTCTCCTACGCGATCGGCGTGGCGCAGCCGACCAGCGTGATGGTCACCACGCAGGGCACCGGCAAGATCTCGGACGAAAAGCTCGCGCAGCTCGTGCTCGCCAACTTCGACCTGCGGCCGCGCGGCATCATCCAGATGCTCGACCTGCTGCGCCCGATCTACGAGAAGACCGCCGCCTACGGCCACTTCGGGCGCGAAGAGCCCGAGTTCACCTGGGAAGCGACCGACAAGGCGCTGGCGCTCAAGCAGGCGGCTTGACGCCTGTTTCCTTGAAGCAGGCCGCCTGAGCGCGCGGCGCCGCTAGGCGGCGCCGCGCTTCGTCTCGAACTCGATGCCGACCTGCTTGAGCAGGTCGGTCGGCAGCACCCCGCCCGCGCAGACGATCACCGCGTCGTTCGGCAGGGTGACGCCCTTGTCCCCGATCTTCAACGCGACGTCGCGCGCGCCGATGCGCTCCACCGCGGAGCCGAGCAGCACCTGCACGCGCCGGGCGGCCGCGGCGGCCTCCAGCCGCTCGCGGTTCTTCGGCTTCACCCGGTCGAAGGCCGCGCCGCGGTAGGAGAGCGCGGCTTTCGTGCCCGGCTGCTCGGAGAGCGCGAGCGCCGCCTCGAGCGCGCTGTCGCCCCCGCCCACGACCAGCACGTGGCGCCCGCGGTACTGCCCGGCGTCCACGAGGCGGTAGACGACTTTCGGCTGCTCCTCCCCCGGCACGCCGAGCTTGCGCGGCGTGCCGCGCCGGCCCACGGCAAGCAGCACCGCGCGCGCGGCGTAGCTGCCGCGCGGCGTCTTCACCACGTAGCCGTTGCCCGAGCGCTCGATCGACTGCATCGGCTCGTTGAAGCGGATGCGCAAGCTCGCCCTGTTCGCGATGTCCTGCCAGAAGGCGAGCAGCGCCTCCTTGGACACCTCGTTGAACTTCATCCTGCCGAACAGCGGCAGCCGCACCGGCGCGGTCATGGCGATCTTGTTGCGCGGGTAGTGGTACACCGCGCCGCCGAGCGAGCCTTCCTGCTCGAGCAGGACGTACTTCAGCTTGTGCTCGATCGCGCCCAGGCCGGCGGCGATGCCCGCCGGTCCCGCGCCGACGATCACCGCGTCGTAGTCCGTGCCGCCGCGCGCCAGTCCCTTGATCGAGGCGATCGCCTGCCGTCCCTGCTCCACCGCCTTGCGGATCAGGCCCATGCCGCCCAGCTCGCCCGCGATGAAGATGCCGGGCACGTTGGTCTCGAAGTTGGGCTTGACCTGCGGGATGTCGATGCCGCGGCGCTCGGTGCCGAACACCAGCTTGATCGCTTCCAGCGGGCAGGACGCGGCGCAGGCGCCGTGACCGATGCACGCCGAGGGATTCACGAGCTGCGCCTTGCCGTGGATCACGCCGATCGCGGACTCGGGACATGCGGACACGCACGAGCTCGAGCCGATGCACCGGTTGGGGTCCACCACCGGATGCAGCGACACGGGCTCGGTGAGGCCGGCCTGCACCGATTCGCGCAATTGCTCCTCGTGCCGGGCGCGCGCGCGCGAGCGGCGGAAGAAATACACGGCGAGAAACGCGAGCAGCGGGACCGCATAGAGCAATATTTCCGGCGAAACGACTTTCATTCGGCTCTCCGCGTCGCCGCGCGACGACGAAAGATTAACGGCAGATTAGGCGCAGATTAACTGCGCGCCCGATGCGCAATATGCCAATCCCACGCTTCACGTTTTTTGACACCATCGCGCTGCGCTCTGCAACTTAGCAAGAAACTTTCGGGCCACCAATCGACTGATGCACGCGAGCACGACTTATCCCTACCCGCGCGCGGCGGCCGGCGCCGCGCGGCGCGCGTCCACCGGCGCGCGCTATTTCCTGCCCGCCGTCGCGGCGCTGGTCGGCGCCGCGTGGCTTGCCAGCCGGTACGGCGACTACACGCCCGGCTCGGACCTCGGCTACTTCCTCGGCCTCGCGGGCGGCATCGCGCTGCTGCTCGTCTTCCTCTACCCGCTGCGCAAGCGCCTGCGCTTCATGCAGGCCTGGGGCGCGAGCAAGGCATGGTTCGCGCTACACATGGCTTGCGGCATCGCCGCCCCGCTGCTCATCCTCGTGCACTCGAAGTTCCAGGTCGGCTCGCTCAATGCCGGCGTGGCGCTCACCTGCATGCTGCTCGTCGCCGCGAGCGGCATCGTCGGGCGCTTCATCTACGTGCGCATCCACCATGGGCTGTACGGCACGCGCATGACGCTCGCGCAGCTGCAGGCCGAGGTCGGGCTCAACGCCGGGGAACTGCAGTCCAAGCTGAGCTTCGCGCCGGAGGTCGCCCGGCGGCTCGCCGCCTTCGAGGCGGCCGCGCTCGCGCGGCCGGGCAACGTGCTGCAAGGCGCCTGGCGCTTCGTCACCCTCGGCTGGCGCGCGCGCTGGGTGCGCCGCCGCTGCATCCGCGAGTTCGCGCGCGTCTACCGCATGCACGCGCGCGCGTTCGGCTGGGACGCCGCGCGGCAGCGGCGCCACCTGGCGGGCGGCCGGGCGTTCATCGTGGACTTCGTCAACGGCGCGCAGCGCGTGGCGCAGTTCAGCCGCTACGAGCGGCTGTTCTCGCTCTGGCACGTCCTGCACGTGCCGTTCGTGTGGATGATGCTGCTCAGCGCGATCGCCCATGTGGTCGCCGTCCACGCCTATTGACCGTCCGCTGCCTCCTCGCGGCCTGGCTCGCGCTCGCCGGGGGCGCGGCGCTCGGCCAGTCGCTGGAGAGCGTGCTCTCGCCCGGGCCGCTCGCCGAGGCGCACGCCCGGGCCGAGGGCGAGTGCCGCAACTGCCACGTGCCCTTCGACCGCGCGGCGCAGAACGCGCTCTGCCTCGACTGCCATAAGGAGGTCGGCGTGGATCTCCGGGAGCACCGCGGGTATCACGGGCGCATCGCGCCGCAGCCCTGCCGCGCCTGCCACACCGACCACCGCGGGCGCGGCGCGAAGATCGTGCAGCTCGACGAACGCGCCTTCGACCACGGCAAGACCGACTTCGCGCTGCGCGGGGCGCACGCCGAGCCGAAGCTCGAGTGCCGGGCCTGCCACCCGCCGAAGAAGAAGTACCGCGAGGCGCCCGGGCGCTGTGTCGACTGCCACGCGAAGCAGGACGTGCACAAGGGGCGCCTCGGCGCCCAGTGCGCCGATTGCCATGCCGAGAGCGACTGGAAGAAGACGCGCTTCGACCACGGCAAGACGCGCTTTCCGCTGCGCGGCAAGCACGCGCCGGTCAAGTGCGCGAGCTGCCACAAGAGCAGCAACTTCAAGGAGGCGCCGGTCACCTGCATCGGCTGCCACCGCGCCGACGACAAGCACAAGGCGCGCTACGGCCAGAAGTGCGAGACCTGCCACAGCGACCAGGGCTGGAAGCTCCTTGCCTTCGACCACGACAAGGACACGCATTTCGCGCTGCGCGGGCGGCACCGCGCCGTGCAGTGCGACAGCTGCCACACCGGCGACTTGTACCGCGACAAGCTGCAGGCGACGTGCATCGCCTGCCACCGCAAGGACGACCGGCACAAGGGTTCGCTCGGCACGGCCTGCGGCGACTGCCACAGCGAGCGCGACTGGAAGGTGGGGCGCTTCGACCACGCGAAGACGCGCTTCCCGCTGCTCGGCAGGCATGCCGCCGTCAAGTGCGACAGCTGCCACAAGAGCGCCGTATTCAAGGACGTGCCGGGCACCTGCATCGGCTGCCACCGCAAGGACGATCGCCACAAGGGCGCGCTGGGCGAGAACTGCGCGAGCTGCCATGGCGAGCGCAGCTGGAAGGAAAGCCGGTTCGACCACGCGAAGACCGCCTTTCCGCTGCTCGGCAGCCACGCGCGCGTGAGATGCGAGAGCTGCCACCGCGACACCAACTACCGGCGCACGCCCAAGGACTGTTTCGGCTGTCACCGGCAGGACGACGTCCACGAGGGGCAGCTCGGCACGCGGTGCGATGCCTGCCACGACGCCGGCACCTGGAAGAAGGCGCGCTTCGACCACGGGCGCACGCGCTTCCCGCTCCTTGGCGGCCACCTGGTCGTCCCCTGCGCGAAGTGCCACGCGGGCAAGCGCTACAAGGACGCGAAGCCCGCCTGCGTCTCCTGCCATGCGCGCGACGACGTGCACAAGCGCCGCCTGGGTCCCGCATGCGAGACCTGCCACAACGCGCGCGCCTGGCGCAGCTGGGACTTCGACCATGCCAGGCGTGCGCGCTTCGCGCTGGACGGCGCGCACGCCCGGCTCAAGTGCGAGGGCTGCCACCGCGCACCGGTGGACGGCGCGCCGAGGCTCGCGGCGAGCTGCGCGAGCTGCCACGCCGGCGACGACGTGCACGACGGCGGCTTCGGCCGCCAGTGCGAGAAATGCCACGTCACCTCGTCGTTCAAGACGATCCGGCGGCGCGTCGGCATGGCCGGGGGGCTGCAATGAGGCGCGCGCTCGCCGTGCTCCTGGGCGCGCTCGTGCTGCTCGGCGCGCGCCCGGCCGCCGGCCAGGCGCCGGCGGGCTTCGACCACCTCGGCACGGGCTTCGCGCTCACCGGCGCGCACCGCGCGGCGCGCTGCGAGACCTGCCACGTGCGCGGCATCTTCAAGGGCACGCCCACGCAATGCGCGTCCTGCCATACGGCGGCGCGGCGCATCTCCAGCGTGCTCATGCCCGCGAACCACATCCCAGTGCAGCAGCCCTGCGATTCCTGCCACAACACCTCGACCTTCGCGGGCGCGCGCTTCAGCCACGTCGGCGTGCAGGCGGGCGGCTGCTTCGCGTGCCACAGCGGCGCGAGCGCGCGCGGCAAGCCGGCGAACCACGTTGCGACCACCGCCTCCTGCGACAGCTGCCACCGCACGAGCGCCTGGCTGCCGGCGGGCTACAGCCACGCCGGCGTCGTCCCGGGCACCTGCGCCATCTGCCACAACGGCTCGCGCGCGACGGGCAAGTCCGCCCGGCACGTGGTGACCACCGCCTCCTGCGACAGCTGCCACCGCACCAGCGCGTGGCTGCCGGCGAGCTTCAGCCACGCCGGCGTCGCGCCCGGCAGCTGCGCCACCTGCCACAACGGCACGAGCGCCAGGGGCAAGACCGCGAACCACGTCGCGACCACCGCCTCCTGCGACACCTGCCATCGCACCACCGCGTGGCTGCCGGCGAGCTTCAGCCACGCCGGCGTCGCGCCCGGCTCCTGCGCGACCTGCCACAACGGCGCAAGCGCCGCCGGCAAGCCCGCGAACCACGTCGCGACCACGGCCACCTGCGACACTTGCCACCGCACCACCGCCTGGCTGCCCGCCACGTTCAGCCACGCGAGCGTCGTCCCCGGCACCTGCGCCACTTGCCACAACGGCACGGGCGCCACCGGCAAGCCCGCGAGCCACATGGCGACGACCGCTTCCTGCGACACCTGCCATCGCACCACCGCGTGGCTCCCGGCCACGTTCAGCCACGCGAGCGTCGCGCCGGGCTCCTGCGCGACCTGCCACAACGGCACCTCCGCCGCCGGCAAGCCGACCGGCCACTTCGTGACGACGCAAGCCTGCGACGCCTGCCACGCGACGAGCGCCTGGCTCCCGGTGCGCCCCTATGCGCATCGCTCGCCGTTCTACAAGCCGCACAACTCCGGCGTGACGTGCGTTGCCTGCCACAGGTCGAACGGAGAGACCGCCACCTGGACGTTCGCCGCCTACAAACCGGACTGCGCCGGCTGCCACGCCTCGACCTTCAAGCCCGATTCCCACAAGAAGGTCGACTCGCCGAAGATCCTCTACACGGTGCTGGAGCTGAAGGACTGCTCGGGCGCCTGCCACACGTACACCGACAGCACGTTCACGACGATCCGGCAGTCGCGCTCGGCAAAGCACCGCTCGACTGACGGGGGCTTCTGATCCTGCGCCGCCTCGCCACCCTGCTGGCGGCGCTCGCGCTGGCGTGGCTGCCGCCCGAGGCGCTGGCCGAGGTGCTCGACGAGCTCGCCGTCCTCGCCGAGCGCGGCGACGCGGTGATCCGCATCACGTTCAGCGGGCCGGTGCAGTACCTGCGCCACGAAGTGTTCGGCGACGGGCTGGTCGAGATCTACTTCCGGCCGCTCACCGCGGAGGCGACGGTGGCGACCGAGACGCGCCACGTGCGCCGCACCCCGACCTTTCCCGGGGTCGAGGTCATCTACCCGCTGCAGCCGCGCACGCCGACGCGCAAGCTCACCGTGCGCCTCACCGATCCGCTCAAGCTGCGCGTGCGCCCGACCGGGCAGCGCACCATCGACCTCGTGGTCGCGGGCGCAGCGGCGCGCGTCGCGCGCGCCCCCGCGCTCGCGCCTCCCGCCCCAATAGTCGCGGCGCCGCCCGCGCCGGTGCCGGTGCCCGTGCCCGCACCGGTGCCCGCGCCGCCGCCGCCCAAGCCCGAAGCCCCCGCGCGCTACGTGGTGCGGCTCGCAACCTTCCGCAGCGTAGAGGAAATGCGCGGCGCGGCGCCGGTGCCCGGCGCCTTCGCGCAGTACGACGTCATGGTCTCCGAGGCGAAGCGCGCGGGCCGCACCGAGTACGACCTGCTGCTCGGCTACTTCCCGACGGCCGACGCGGCCATCCGGGCGCGCTCGCAGCTGCTGCGCCGCTTCCCGCGCGCCGAGGTCGTGGACCTCGGCGTGCCCCCGCCGGGGCCCGCCATCGCTGCGGTGCCGACGCCCAAGCCGCCGCCTGCGCCGCCGCCCGCCGTGGCCGCGCCGGAAGTCGAAGCACGCGCCGCGGCACTGATGGGCGAGGCGCGCCAGGCGATCGAGACGGGCAATCCCGGCGCGGCGGTCGAGCGGCTGAACGCGCTGCTGCTGCTGCCGCCCAACCGCCAGTCGCGCGACGCGCAGGAGCTCGTCGGCGTGGCGCGCGAGCGCGCCGGCGAGCTCGACAAGGCACGCGCCGAATACGAGCTCTACCTTAAGCTCTACCCGCAAGGCGAGGGCGCGGCGCGCGTGCGCTCGCGCCTCGCCGCGCTGGCCGGCGCGCCGGCGGTCGCTGCCGCGCCGCGCCCGGCGCGCGCGCCGATGGACCAGCTCACCGGCACGATCTCGCAGTACTACTACAACGGGCGCACCAAGGTGGAGTCGGTCTTCAACACGCCGACCACGGTGGACAGCGCCACCTTCACGGCCAACGACCTGTCGGCGCTCGTCACCAACATCGACCTCAGCTACCGCATGCGCAGCGAATCGTCGGACACGCGCCTGGTGCTGCGCGATACCGACAGCCACAGCTTTCTCGACACGCAGAAGAGCTACAACCGGCTCACCGCCGCGTACTACGACTATCGCGGGCTGAAGAACCCGTTCAGCCTGCGCCTCGGCCGGCAGACGGGCCTCTCCGGCGGCCTGCCGCAGCGCTTCGACGGCGCGCTCGCCGGCGTCGGCGTGGCGCCCAAGTGGCGCCTGACCGCGGCGGCGGGCGTGCCGGTCGAGTACCCGGACATCGACACCGAGCGGGAATTCTGGGGCACGAGCCTCGAGTTCGAGAACCTGGGCGAGCACTGGAGCGGCAACCTGTACGCCGTCGAGCAGCACGCCGACGGCGTGCTCGACCGGCGCGCGGTGGGCACCGAGCTGCGCTACTTCGGCGCGCGCGCGTCGCTGTTTTCGCTGCTCGACTACGACACGAGCTACCAGGAGTGGAACGTGGCCATGGTGCAGGGGACCTGGCAGTCCGAGGGCGGCACCACGATCAACCTGCTGTACGACAAGCGCAAGGCGCCCACGCTCACCACCACCAACGCCATCTTCGGCCAGGGCACGACCTCGCTCGCCGCGCTGCTGCAGACGACGAGCGAGGCGCAGCTGCGCCAGCTGGCGCGCGACGTCACCGCCACCGCGACGCAGGCCTACGCGGGATTCACGACGCCGCTCGACAAGAAATGGCAGCTGGGCGGCGGCGTGCGCCTGACGAACGTGGACGCCTTGCCCAGCGTCGTCATCAACGGCATCGTGATGCCGGCGCAGCCCGCCACCGGGGACGTCTACAGCTACGACGCGCAGCTGATCGGCACCAACCTGTACTCGCGGCGCGACACCACGGTGACCAGCCTGACCGTGCTCGACGCCCCGATGCAGACCGGCTACCAGCTCGCGGTGAACAACCTCTCGCAGGCGGGCGCCTGGACGATCGAGCCCTCGATACGCTACTACACGCAGACGGACAACTTCGACGTGGAGCTCGAGCGCTGGCTGCCGGTGCTGCGCCTCACCTACCAGGTGCACGAGCGGGTCGCGCTCGAGACGGAGCTGAGCTGGGAGCGGACCGTCACCACCGGCCCGGCCTCGCGCGACGTGGCGACGCGCGGCTTCTTCTATCTCGGCTACCGCTGGAACCTGTGAGCGCCTAGCCCAGCCCGATCCAGGCCCCCAGCCCTGCGGCGAGCAGCGCGGCGACCGCCAGCCGCCGCGGCAGGCGGTCGCGCAGCACGCGCCGCAAGAGCCGCACCGGCCGCGGCGCGCGCGTCAGGCGGTCCTTGTCGCCCGGCGCGCCGAGGCGCGCGAGCGCCGCGTCGCTGTCGAACACGCGCGACATCGGCAGGCGCGTGTCCTTGGCGATGGCGCTCGCCGGCGGCGCGACCGGCAGCTTGTCGCCGCCGGCGCCGAGCTTCTGCGTCATCGTCGTCTCGCTCTCCGCGTCGCGCGCCGGCGCGCGCCCGCGCATCTCGGCCAGCGCGTCGCGCAGGTCGGCCGCCATCTCGTAGGCGTCCTGGTAGCGCACCGAGGGCTCCTTCTTCAGCGCGCGCGCGACGATGAAGTCGAGGATCTGCGGCAGCTCCGGGTTCTTGTGCGAGGGCGGCGCGGGCTCGTTGGTCGTGACGTTGAAGGCGATCTGGTCGACGTTCTGCCCGGCGAACAGCGAGGTCTGCGTCAGCATCTCGTACAGCACCGTGCCGAGCGAAAATATGTCCGAGCGCTGGTCCACCGGCAGGCCGCTGATCTGCTCGGGCGACATGTAGCGCGGCGTGCCGAGCACCATGCCGGTGCTCGTCTTGTGGTCGGCGAAGCGCATGCGCGCGATGCCGAAGTCCATGATCTTCACCGCGCCGCGCTCCAGCAGCATGATGTTGCCGGGCTTCACGTCGCGGTGCACGACGCCGTGCTCGTGCGCGAAGCCGAGGCCGTCGGCGACCTGCAGCGCGATCTCCACGGCCTCCATCGGCGGGATCTGCTCGCGGCGCATGCGCGAGCGCAGGTCCGAGCCTTCCAGCAGCTCCATCGCCATGTAGGCGGTGTCCTCCTCCTCGCCGTAGTCGAAGATGGTGACGATGTTGGGGTGCGTCAGCTTGCCGGCGGCCTTGGCTTCCAGCAGGAAGCGCTTCTCGTATTCCTTGCGCCCTTCGGCGTCGGCGAGCGAGATGGTCTTCAGCGCCACCACGCGGTCGAGCGACGGGTCCTCGGCGCGGTAGACGACGCCCATCGCGCCGCGCCCGAGCTCCTCGAGGATCCTGTAGCGCCCGATGCGGTTGTCCTTGTCCTTCTTCTTCGCCATGGCTAGCGGGTCCTCTTCCTCGCCGCGGGCGGCGGCGCGGGCCTGGGCGGCTCGGCGCGCAGCCGCTCGAGCGTGTCCAGCGCGTCGACGCGCAAGCGCCCGGCGTAGGCGCCGAGCGGCTCGTAGGTGGCGCGCCACGCGAGGCCCGCGCCGACGAGCGCCGCCACGGCGAGCGCCGTGGCCGCCAGGTAGCGCCGGCCGCGGCGCACCGGCGCGCGCGCGTCGTGCCGGTACAGCTCGTGCGAGCGCAGGCTCGCGTCGGTGTGCGTGCCCGCGCCGACCAGCTCGGCCTCCGCGCCGGGGCGCGCGTCGGCGAGCGCGTCGCGGAACTCCTTCGTCAGCAGCAGCTTCTGCGGCCCCGCCACCTCGGCGATGGCCGCCGCCACCGCGATGCCGTCGCCCATCAGGCCCTCGTTCCTGCCCTTGCCGGTCTGGCGCACGGCGCCGTGCGAGATGCCGATGGCGAGCGGCAGGCCCGCCTTGCCCGCGGCGAGCGCGCGCGTCGCGGCGCGCAGCGTGCCGAGCGGATCGCCGGCCACCACCAGCGCGATGCCGTCGGCGGCATCGAGCACCGCGCGGTCCTTCTCCTCCAGGTCGCCGAGCGTCACCGCCACCACCGCCTCGAGCTGCGCGCGCAGGCGCGTCTGCTCGACGACCGGCCGGCGGCCGAAGTCGTGGATCTTGAGCAGCGCGACGCTCGCGAAAACGGAAGGTTGCGGCATGGCCGAGGGCGCCAATGTACCGAATTTCCGCCTGCCGCCGCGTATCCCGCGGTCCGGCGGCGGCGCCGGCCGCGAGTTGTGTCGAAATCCTGAAGGTTCCTGACGATTGGCGGCGGGTGCGCCGCCCGCGCGCTAGGCGCGCTCGATCTCCAGCCGGTAGGCCTTCCTGCCGCCGCGCGGGGTGTGCTCGACCATGGGCGCGGTGGCGAGCAGGTTCTTCGCCAGACCGACCGCGCGCTCGGCGAGCATGCGCGCGCCTTCGCGCAGCTCGGCGCTGCGCATCACGTGCTCGACGTTGCGCTCCATGTCCTCGGCCGACCAGCCGCGCGAATGGGCGATGTAGGGGAACTGCGGGAAGTGGAAGCCCAGCTCCGAGAAGAAGCACAGCATCTCCCCGGCCACGCCCTGCACGTTGTCCTGCCCGCCGGTGATGACGAAGGCGGCTACCTTGCGCCGGATCAGCACGCTGTCGCGGATCGTGACCTGATTCTGGATGCAGTTGAGGCGCTCGGCCATCTTGAAGTACAGCGCGCTCGCCACCCCCCAGCGGATGGGCGTCGAGACGAGCACCACGTCGGCCCAGTGCACCAGCGCCTCGTACACCGCGGTGAGCTCGTCGGCCGCGTCCATCTGCGTGATCGAGCAGGGCCAGGTGCAGGCGTGCGCGCTCTTGGAGTAGTAGCCCTCGCAGTTGCGGAACTTCAGTGCCGAGAGCCGGATGAGCTGCGTCTGGCATTGCAGCGCGGCGCCGGCGTGCTCGAGCGCCACCTGCAGCAGCGCGTCCGAAGTCGAGTAGCGCGGGTGCGCCTCGTCCATGTTGGTGGTGGAGATGCCGGCCACGCGGATGGCGCCCGGCGCCCGCTCGATCTTGCGCGCCAGCGGGTGCGGCTCGTGGGGCTTCTTGTGCCGCCGCGTCGGGTTGTCGGTGCGCACCTCGAGGCGTCCGTCCTGCACGCGCAGCTCGTAGGCCGGGACCTTGTCCTCCTCGAAGCCGGGCTCGCCTTCGCCCGTGCAGCGGTGGAACTTCCAGTGGTGCCAGGGGCAGACCACGTAGTCGCCCTCCAGGCGCCCCTTGCCGAGCGGGCCACCGGCGTGGTTGCAGGTGCCGGCGACCGCGCCGAACCTGCCGTCGCGCCAGGACACGGCGATCTTCTGCCGCCCGAGGCTCGCCTCGCTCAGCCCCGCTTCCTGGAACGCCTTCGCCGGGCCGAGATCCTGCCACTGCGCCTTAGCGGACATGGAGCCTCCTCAGGCCTTCCTCGAAGGCCGCCTCGATGATCTCGATCATGCCCTTTTCCGGGTCCTCGAGCGCCAGCAGGTCCGTACCGGTGGCGATCGCGGCGAAGAAGTCCCGCGTGTGCCAGCGCCCGCCGCGCGGCAGCGCGGGCAGGTTGGCGATGTCCGGCCGCGGATACGGGCTCACGTACAGGTAGGGCTGCGCGTAGTAGTCGTCCCCGGGCGAGACGCCGACGCCGATGGCGCGCGCGTGCTCCGCATCGCCCGGCTCGAGCGCCACCAGCGTCGCGATGTCGAAGTGGTGCGGCCAGCAGCGCACCGGGCCGGGCCCGGGCTTGAAGCGCCGGTATTTCCTGCGCACCCACTCCAGCACCTCCGCGCCGGCGGCGAGCCAGCCGGCCACCGCGGCGAAGCGCGGCGTCTCCTCCGCCGGGCGCGCGAAGAGCGCATGCGGCGTCTCGTAGGGCAGCGTCACCCCGGAAGCGGGCTTCAGGCCCGCGGCGGCGAGCTTCGCGTCCAGCCACTCGCCGACGTCGCTGTCCGGCGCGGCGCCGAGCGGGAAGCTCTCGCTGCCCGAGCCCTTGATGAACACGAGCTCGTGCACGCCGATGCGCAGGCCTACCTTGACGCCGCCGGGCAGCAGCTGCGTGAGCAGCGCCGCCTGGTCGGGGTGCCAGGTGAGGCTGGTGTGGCTGTCGTCGGGCGCAGGCTCGAGGTTGGCGCGCGCAGCGCGCGCCGGCCACTGCAGTGCGCGGTGCGCGAGCGAGCGCGCGGCGGCAAGCGTGGTGGGCTCCTGGCTGCGCAGCATGGACCAGGTGAAGGCCATCGGACAAAGAGAATACCCGCGCCGCGGGAACTCCGCTCGCGGGCGAGCGTTCAGGCTCGCGTCCTCACCCCGTCGCTGGCGCTTCGCGTCCTGCAGCGCCCGCCCAGGCGATGGTATGATTTATTCACACCGCAACGAGGACCGCTGTCATGGGCGCCGCTGTCAAGAAGACCATCTCCCTCCCCGTGGATCTCGCGAAGGAGGCCGAGGCGATCGCCAGGGCCGAGGGGAAAACGCTCAGCGGCGTGATCCAGGAGGCGCTACGCCAGGCGCGCATCGGGCGCCGGCAGCAGGAGCTGCGCGGCGTGCAGGGCTTCTGGAGCCGCAAGGCGCGCGAGAAAGGCATCCTTACCGAAGCGGATCTGGAGCGCTATCTGCGCTCGTGAGGGTGGTGTTCGACACGAACGTCCTCGTCTCGTCCCTGGTGTTTCCCGGCGGGCGGGGCGAGCAGGCGCTGCAGCGCATCCTGGAGGAGCGGGACGAGCTCGTCCTGTCCAAGGCGATCCTCGACGAGCTACTCGGCGTGCTCGCCCGCAAATTCGCGCGCGATAGCGAACAGCTGGCGCGCGCCGCGCTTCTCCTCGGTGAGGTCGCGACCATGGTCAAGCCGGCGCGCCGCCTGAAGGTGCTCAAGGACGACCCCGACAACCGCGTCCTGGAATGCGCCTCGGCTGGCGCCGCGGCCCTCATCGTGACCGGCGACCGCGAGCTGCTGGAGTTGAAGGAATACGCCGGAATCCGGATCGTCAGCTTGCGCGATTTCGTCGACATGCCCTGATGCCGGGAAAAATGGGATCCGACCCCGTTTTCAGGCCCACATGCCGCGCAGCCGCCCCGCCACGTCCACTGCGGGCGTGGCGCCCTGCGGCGCGCCGGCCCTGTCGGGCTCGCCGTAGGCCACTTCGTCGAAGCAGCGCATCACCGCGCGCGTCATGAAGCGGCTGCGCGCGCCGTAGACGTGCCGGTCGCCCATGCGCGACTGCTGCGTGACGTAGTACTTGAGCGGCGCGACGAGGTCGAGCTTGGTCTTCGCGCGCGTCATCGCCACGTAGAGCAGGCGCCGCTCCTCCTCGATCAACTCCGGCTTGCCGGTGGCGAACTCGTTCGGAAAGTTGCCGTCGGCGACATTGAGCAGGTACACCGCGTCCCACTCCTGGCCCTTCGCCGAGTGCACCGTAGAGAGCACCAGGTAGTCCTCGTCGAGCAGCGGGTCGCCCGCGAGGTCGGAGCTCGCCTGCGGCGGGTCGAGCGCCATGTCGGTGAGGAAGGCCTCGCGCGTGCCGTAGGTGGCGGCGATGCGCTCGAGCTGCACGAGGTCGGCGGCGCGCACTTCGGGCGCGTCGTACTTGCGCTCCATCACCGGCGCGTACCACTCGCGCACGCGCTGCATCTGGCCGGACCAGCCGCCCGCCGGGTCGGCGAGGCCGTGCAGCAGCGCGTCGAACGGCGGCGAGCCCGACTTGAGCGCCGCCCACTGCCAGCTTGAAGCCTCGAACGCCGTCCAGGCGCGCTCGGCGCCCTTCGGCCCCACGCCGGGCAGGAGCTGCAGCGCGCGCCAGGCGGCGACGCGGTTACGCGGGTTATCCGCCCAGCGCAGCACCGCGAGCGCGTCCTTCACGTGCGCCGCCTCGAGGAACTTGAGCCCGCCGTACTTCACGTAGGGAATGTTCCGGCGCACCAGTTCCAGCTCCAGCACGTCCGAGTGGTGCGAGCTCCGGAAGAGCACCGCCTGGCGCTTGAGGTCCACGCCCTCCTCCCTCGCCTCCAGCACCCGCCCGACCACGTACTGCGCCTGCGCCGCGTCGTCGGCCACCGTCACGTAGCGCGGCTTCGGGCCCTCGGGCTTCGCCGCGCGCAGATCCTTGCGGTACTGGCGCGCGGCTTCGCGCATCAGCGCGTTCGCCGCGTCGAGCACCGCCTGGCTCGAGCGGTAGTTCTCCTCGAGCGTCACGATCAATGGGGTCAGATCAGGATTTCCGAACTGCTTCTCGAAATTGAGGATGTTGTCCACCGTCGCCGCGCGGAACGAATAGATCGCCTGCGCGTCGTCGCCCACTACCGTCAGCCCCTCGCCCGTGGGCTTCAGCTTCCTCAGGATCTCCGCCTGCAGCACGTTCGTATCCTGGTACTCGTCCACCAGCACGTGGTCGAAGCGGCCGGCGATCTCGCGCGCGAGCGCCGCGTCCTCCATCATCGCGTGCCAGTAAAGGAGCAGGTCGTCGTAGTCGAGCGCCTGGTGGGCGAGCTTCCGCTCCACGTAGGCGGCAAAGAGGCGCTTCAGCTCCGCTTCCCACTCCTCGCACCAGGGGAAGGCCTCGCGCAGCGTCGCCTCGAGCGACCCTTGCGTGTTCACGCGGTGCGAGTAGATCGCGACGCAGGTGTCCTTGCGCGGGAAGCGCTTCTCCGTCTTCGACAGGCCCAGTTCGTGGCGCACCACGTCCATCAGGTCGGCAGCGTCGCCGCGGTCGAGCACGCTGAAGCTCTCGGCGAGTCCCACGGCGGCGTGGTGACGGCGAATCAGCCGGTTGGCGACCGAATGGAAGGTGCCCGACCACGACAGCCGGACGTTGCGGTGCGCCTGCGCGGCGATGCGGCCCGCGCGGCGCGTCATCTCCAGCGCCGCGCGGCGCGTGAAGGTGAGCAGCAGGATCCGTTCCGGCGCCGCGCCCGCGAGCAGCAGGTGCGCGACGCGGTGCGCGAGCGTGTTGGTCTTGCCCGTGCCCGCACCGGCGATGATGAGCAAGGGGCGGGCGGAAGCGGTGGCGGCCTCGCGTTGCCGCTCGTTCAGCGTGGTGAAGGCTTCCGTCGCGCCCATGGGGCGGGACTATAGGCGATTACTGTATATCTATCCACCCAGGGCGCGGCCGAGGCGGGGTTCGGGGCATACTGTGCGCTCACCAGGTGAGGGAGCATCCATGAGGCACACCGCCCGCGACCGCCGCAATCGAGCGCGCAAGCAGAAGATCAAGAAGCAGCTGAGGAAGAAGGCGAAAAAGGCGGAGAAGTAGCCGCCCTAGCCGGGCGTGTGCCGGAAGGTGTACTCGCCGAGCGGCCGCTCGCCGCCCCCTGAAGCTCGCGTGCGAAAAGCCGCTGACGCTCGCGTGCATGCACGGCAGCGCCTGGCGCGGGGATGGGGCGAAGCTGATCCGGGAGCTCGCCAAGCGCCTGGAGATCCAGGCGATGGCGCTGCCGCTGGCGGCGTAGGGAGCCGCCCTAAAAGTTCTCGTCGAGGAGAGCCGCTCAGGCCTTCTCCACGGCCCGCAGCACCGCGTCCGGGTCCTTGGCGATCACGTTGAGGAGCACGAGCGCGGTGCCGCGCGGCTTGCGATCGCCGCGCTCCCAGTGCCTGAGCGCACCCAGGCTGATCGCGAAGGTCGCGGCGAACTCCTCCTGCGTGAGGCCGGTCCGCTCGCGCACGGCCTTCACATCCACCTGCGGTGGTACGTGCAGCCTGAGCCCGGCGATGCGTTTGCCCTTCCGGTGCCGGATGGCCTGCTCGAGGCCGCGCTTGATGCTCGCGTAAGTTCTGTTCATCGTCAGTTCCCCGCCGTCTGCTTGAGGATGCGAACGAGGCTGGCAAGGTCGTTGCGCTCGGCCTTGCTCAGGTTCGCCCTTTCTTTCTTCCCGTACACCGTGAGGAGATACAGCGGCATCGCCTCGCTGTGAAAGTAGTAGATCACCCTCGCTCCGCCACTCTTGCCGCGCCCGCCATGCGCCCATCGCAGCTTGCGCACGCCGCCCGTGCCCTGCATCAGGTCGCCGGCCCGCGGATGCGCGGCGAGGTAGGCCACCACCTCGGTGCGCTCCGCCGCCGACAGGAGCCGCTCCGCGCGGCGCAGGTACTCCGGCGTCTCCGCGACGGTGATCAGCGCCGTCATACTAATCCAATGGCTTAGTCGTGTCGAGCTGCACGCGGTGGCCCCCGAGGTCATCAACGCGCCGCCAGACCTGCGGGTTGACGGCGATCGCGATTCGCGAATTGCGGACGCCTGGCCTGGGTCCTGCTTGCTGAAGCGGGCGATGGCGCTGCCGCTAGCGGCGTAGTGAGGGCGGGGGCTGCCTGCCGCTGGCCGGTGGCCGCCTAGAGCCGCATCGGCCTTCCGGTATCGCGGCTGCGGCCGACCTCGAGCGCCGTGCCCGCGAGCGGCGAACGGCGCAGAAACTCAACAAGGCTGCCCTTGGGCTTCGCCCGGCGCGCGTACTCGCCCGCCGAGACGACCACCACCGCGTCACGGCCCCTGACGGTGATCACCTGCGGTCCCTCGTCGCGCGCCTTGCGCACGAGCCCCGAGAGGCGCTTCTTCGCGTCCTGCAGCTGCCAGCGGCCCATGGGTGTGCCTCCCCTCATTCTTGGCCATTCCGAGGCGCCCGTCAGGCGGCCTTCTTCACGACCAGGCGCACGCTCATGCCCGCCCGGCTGGCGACGTTGACGAGGGCGTCGAGGCTGAACTGGTCGATCCGGCCCTTGAGCAGGGCGTTGAGGCGAGGTTGCGTCAGCCCGAGCGCCTTCGCGACCTCGGCCTGCGTCCGGCCGCTCGCCCTGCAGTAGTCGCCGATCCGCACCATGAGCTCGGAGCGCAGCCTGAGGTTCTCGGCCTCGGCCTTGCCGAAGCCGAGGTCGAGAAACACGTTGCCGCTGCCGCGCTCGATCTTGATCTTCTCGCTCATCGGGTCCGTCTCTACTTGAACGACGGGCTTCACGAGTTTATCTCAAAACCGGTATAACGCGCATTGCCCGAGTCCATGGGGATGCAACGCGCGGGGCGCCGGCGCCGTTGACCCGCCCCGCGCGCCTATAGACTTGCCGCCTCCATGGCCCTGCTCACGCTGCTGGACGCCCAGCTCGCCTACGGTGACCTGCCGCTCCTCGATCGCGCGGCCTTCTCCATGGAGGGCGGCGAGCGGATCGGGCTGATCGGCCGGAACGGCACGGGCAAGAGCTCACTCCTTTCGGTGATCGCGGGGCGCGCGGTGCTCGACGAAGGCGAGGCGCGCCTGCGCGAGGGGGCGCGCGTGGTGCTTGTTGAGCAGGAGCCTTCGCTTCCCCACGCGGCAACGCTGCGCGCGGCGCTGCTGCTTCGCGGCCACATCCCTTCGATTCCGGATGAGCGCGCGCGCTGGCAGGCGGAAGCGCGGCTGACGGAGTACCTGCACCGCTTCGGGTTGTCGGAGGACTTGTCTCCCCAGGCGGCCTCGGGGGGCGAAGCGAAGCGCGCGGCGCTGGCGCTCGCCTTCGCGCTCGAGCCTGACCTGCTGCTGCTGGACGAGCCCACCAACCACCTCGACATCGGCGGGATCGAGACGCTGGAGGGGCTGCTCCTCAAGGTGCCGGCGGCGATCGTCGTCACCCACGACCGGGCGTTCCTGGATCGCGTGTGCACGCGCATCCTCGAGCTCGACCGCGGGGGGCTGCGCTCCTACCCGGGGAATTTTTCGGCCTACGAGCGCGTGAAGGCGGACGAGCTCGCCGCCGAGGCCGTTGCTTCGCGCAAGTTCGACAAGTTCTGGAAGGAGGAGGAGGCCTGGATCCGCAAGGGCATCGAGGCGCGGCGGACGAGGAACGAAGGGCGCGTGCGGCGGCTCGAGCGCCTGCGCGAGGAGCGCGCTGCGCGGCGCGAGCGGCTGGGTTCGGTGAAGCTGCAGCTTTCCTCCGGACCTCGCTCGGGGAAGCTCGTCGCGGAGCTGAAGGACGTGGGGAAGGCCTTCGGCGACAAGGTCGTGGTGAAGGACTTGGACCTCCTCGTCTCGCGCGGCGACCGCCTCGGGCTCGTGGGGCCGAACGGCGCGGGCAAGACCACGGTGCTGAAGCTCATCCTCGGGACGCTTGCGCCCGATTCCGGGTCGGTGCGGCTGGGCACGAACGTCGTGCCGGCGTACTTCGACCAGATGCGCGAGGCTTTGGATCCGGAGAAGACCGTCGCGGAAACCATTTCCCCGGGCTCGGACTGGGTCGAGCTCGAGGGCGGGAGGAAGCACGTCATGAGCTACCTGGGCGACTTCCTCTTTCCCCCGCGGCGCGCTTCTTCGCCCGTGCGCATGTTGTCTGGAGGGGAAAGGAATCGGCTGCTGCTCGCGCGCCTGTTTGCCCGGCCGGCGAACGTGCTGGTGCTGGACGAGCCGACCAATGATCTGGACATCGAGTCGCTCGAGCTCCTCGAGGCGGCGCTGCAGGATTACTCGGGGACTTTATTGTTAGTGAGCCACGACCGCGCGTTCCTCGACAACGTCGTCACCTCCGTCCTCGCGCCTCTGGGCGGCGGGACGTGGAAGGAGTACGCGGGCGGCTACACCGACTGGCTGCGCCAGCGGCCCGCGGCTGCCGTGGAGGACAAGCCTGCGGCCAGAGCGCCGGCGCGCGAGAAGGCGCGCTCGAAGCTTTCCTACAAGGAGCAGCGCGAGCTGGAGGCGCTGCCGGGGGAGATCGAGGCGCTGGAGGCGGAACAGAAGGCGCTCGAGGAGAAGATGAGCGCGGGGGATTACTACAAGCTTGGGACGGAGGAGTTGAAGCGGGATAGGAAGCGGGCGGAGGAGATC